>JGI24022J15233_10000065_pt1 | contig 37115 bp, 19 predicted proteins | sample Ectturendosymbi2_FD_15233 | JGI IMG/M metagenome (IMG submission 15233)
CCTGGCTATGGGCCTGCTTGGCAATAACAGAAGGGTACAAAGCAAAGCTTCACGCACGGTGCTGCAGTTAGCCTGCTGCCAATGCAGCGTACACTAAGAACAGTAGCCGCGTGGCCTGCAGCGCGCAAAGTGGAGATGGGAGATCGCAGACTACTCGTGGCACTCCACTGGGAGTACAAAGCAAGTATAATGAATCTTTCTTTCTCTACATTTCTTTTCAAACCCCGTTAACATTTGAAAATTTGTTTTTAAATCTTCCCAATTCTTAAAGTCTCCAGTCGTTCGTCCAACTGATGACTTGAGTTGTGGAACAGGGGTGGAAACGTAAAGGCAAAAAAATGATAACCATTCCATCCACACAGCAACAACGGATAGTTGATGCTTAGTGACTCTTCGATGGGTCTATTTTGACAAGAAAACGAGCTTCATCTCGCACAACGTAACAATCTTTGTAATAATGGATGCAGCTGCGCAAACCAAGCTTTTTCGCAAATGTGGTCTTGTGCAATATCAAACACCACCAGACGACAACTACAGGAGATTAGAAAACCTGCGAGGTCTCACGAGTTCCAAAAGCTCATTGTTGTAAAAGCAATCAACCACGTTGGCAAATGTCTTTCTTCGTAGTTTGGTAATATTTTCACAGGAGGGCTAATAGACGAGACGTTTCCCCGGTCACTGCTCTCACCGTGAATCTGTCTTTCCTTCTTCTTCTGGTCGCGATGTGAAAGCGCGTCCCGCGCGTGTTCAATTTCTTTGGGAACGAATTCTCCAAGTGACTGCACAAAACAAAACAAACAATGCTGCGTCAGTTGTCAGGCGCAGGCATCAACTTTCAAGCGTTAACGACGATAAGCCATTCTCGCACTTGAACAAGTGTATACACTAAATGCCTCCAAACTGTTTTCTCTCTTGTTTTAAAAAGGAAAATCGGCAGAACGTTCTTGATCAGACTTCTCTCGCCATTGCTTGAATTTCAAGAAATTTTTGCCTCGGCTGTTATGAAAAGCTATTTGTGGTTCATGTTTATGCCCGAAGCTTGACTTTAATGACGTATCTTTTGGTCAATCGGTCAGTTTCGCTTGGTTGCTTTCTAGTTGCTCAGGTGTCATTTCCGCATGTGGCAAGGACCAAAACAGGTCGTCTGGCAGAGAGATGTTTGTGAGACTCGAAACACTGAAAGGTAATTGAGATAATCGCGAGCAAACGCTGTGGGGAAGGTAACACGTGCACCGAAAAGAGTGTGTGCAATCTTCTCTACGAGAACTTGCAAGGTGTAGTTGAATATTAATTACTATAGGATGCTGCCAGCGGTGACTTGAAAATGTCGCCACACGGCTCGCCGTATGACAAGAAAACAACAACGGAAAAGCCAGCTTACGGCAAGTGCTGAACAAATTAAAAAGATCGTGTTTGTTTTCACTCCTGTTCACCACAACTGAGATTTTTATCAACTGCGATGCGTTTGGAAAATATTTAACCGAGTTTAATGTACACCAATCGATGTGCCATGCACCGCTGTTATGAAACCAAGCGTTCCACAATCACTTGAGCAACGCAGCTTGCTACAATAACCTGTTAACTGATAAGCTGACAAGAATGGTCATTTATCTGTAAGTAGTTTACTCTACATTTTATTTCCACTTGAATCGAATATCTTTGCTGATACAGGTATTCCTCTTTACTGTCGTTTGCACAAAAGAAACTCGTCTGGAATTGAATATCTTTCACTTTTTATCTGCGATTTTGGTTCCTTCCCATTATTCCCTGTCTTACTGTCCCTTACTTGGAACTTTCCTTTGTATTCTCTCAAAACCTTTCAGCCGAAAGGATTGTAGGAAAATAGTTTTTCCAAGCCAAAGGGAAAGATTTTCAATAAGATGAAACTACCTGAGTGGAAGACAGCCTTACTACTACGTGTAAACATGCAAATTAATGTTTAACTACAGCGTTTGTCTTTTGCAAAGACCTTTTCAGTCCTGATCATTTCATGAAAGACAAATGACAACAAGCAGTATAGAATAAACATTACTCACTAGTGCCTGGAAATCCTTGAACACTTACTGCTGACTGGCTTGTGTCAGAAGGGGAGCAACACTGAGGACCGAACAAGGGTGCATTTGCTAAGACCGCTTTTATCGTATTACGAAAAACAAGACTGTTTCAGATAAAGTAAGGACTAAAGAAGGACAGTTTAAAGCAAAACTCACTTAAATCTGTTACACATACACCCACTGGTGCAGAGCTAAAAACAGATGCGAGGAAGTCTTTATGGACGATGGACATGCCAAGCTGGTCAAGATAGGGCGAAGTGAAATTCATGAACGTTAATCATTGAATAACTAATGAAGATGTTTTTGGGTTTGTCTCTAAAGACTTTGTAAAACTAACAACGGAAGGAAGGCAGTTAATTGCCGGTAAATTACACTATCCAGAGGCGACATTGAAGTCAATCTTGTTTGGAGAAGCAATTAGGTTGAGGAGACTCAACCAAAGGAAAGATTACCTTACCAACCTAAACAGACTTAAAGGAAAAGCGATCCATTCAAACTTTCTTTGGACATGACAAATGACATAATAACAATGGCATCAAACCGGGAAGAAAGACTGCACCCCCAAAAATGTGACAAGCAAGTTGACCCACAATTTGGGCTACATCATTCCCTCATCTGCTAATTCTATCAAACAAAGAAAAAAGCTTAAATACGAAGACAATAATTACCTGCAAAAGACCTACCACCAGGGCCGGTCTTTAAGCCGATGCAACCCATGCGGCTGCATTGGGCCCCGAGCCTCTGGGGGCCCCGCACCATGGTGGTTGGACAGGTTGTTTAGTTTTGCCAGATACCCCTTGCGCACAAGAATTGTAGAAAGGCTTAAAAATCTCATTATCAGCAAATCATTACCTTGTGTGAATGAACGATTAATTTCCCCTGTTATCGAAAGTTATCAAATGTGCTCAATTCTCATGCTGAGCGTTATATCTGCGCTCCACCACGTTTCACTCTTTATGGATAGAATTTGGTTGTTACTAGAGTGAGTTGAGACTGAAGTAGACCTACAGCTACTGCAAACAAAGTGTGTAGTGATTCAACTCGCAATGAACAGGTCAAGACGAGTGTCTGTCGTAACTTTGACAGCAGTTCTGCTAACGTAACGTTGTTCAGTTCCCGAAAGATTCTTCTTTTTTGGAAAGTTTTTGGTTGGTTGCAGGTCATTTGCATTTTAACAGAGGCTTGCAGTTTTGCTTCATGGAAGATTCTGACACAGACTAGATATTTTATTATTTTTTCAAAACAAAGTTAATTCTACCACATTGAAACAAACGACAAAAGATGAGAAGTTGGTCCTGTCGAGGCCAAATATCTCATGCAAACCAGGGAAAAATGTTGTGAAGTTTTCGCACCTAAATTTGCCTTCTTTCCTTTGTCCACAAAATGATTCAGCGTCCTTTGTCGGTCGTGCAAGTACTTCTATCATTTGCCGCCTCAAATTTTTTTTGTCATTTGCCTACTTGCGAGCGTAAATCGAGAGAAAAAGCAACATTTCAAAGTCCATGCAGGTTCATAAACATAAAGGACACTTGGGAAGGCAAAAATTGTGAATGTCATCCAGCACACTCGTTCCTGTTTATCTTTATATTGGACAGCTATATGATTCTATTTCATCGGTCAACCATGTGCGTTATACATTGCGTTTGATAAATGTTTCTACAACTGTGACGTGGTAGTTAAAAAATCTTTGTATATTACATTTATAATTCATGAAAAGTTTGCATTCCAATTCCATGCATAATAAAGCATAAAGAGTAAGTTCTATAACAGAGGTTCCCAACCTGGGATACATTTACCCCTAGAGGTACATTTGCCTATCTGAAGAAGTACCTTTATTGTACATTTGCAACAAATTAACTTTGAGACATAAACCGAGTTTACCTTTATATTTCCAAAATTCTAAAATTTCTATCAAAAATTCAGTAGATTTTTTGTATTTAACTCATCCTGTTTGTCATAGGAAATTCTAGGGGTACATGCTCATCTATCGAAATGCTAAAGAGGTACATGGTCAGAGAAAGGTTCGTAACCCCTGTTGTACAAAAGTGGGCTTTTGTTTTAGGGAACTTTGGGCGGATGCGTGGGTTGCTCTCTTGTGAAGTCTGCNTTTNTCGTGTATTGCGTCATAAAGTGAATAGCTGTTCATGCGCCCAGACGTTACCTTTATGCAAGAACGCATCTCCGATTGTGGTTACCGAAAGCGAGATAAGCTATCTGTTCNTGTTAAAAGTTTTCTCCAAGTCAGTTGTTTTCGAACGACAAGAACGAAGTAATTGCGTTGCAAGTTCAATTCGCTTGTCAGTTCGGTTTGATTGACGTAACTTTACGCTTGCGCTCGCCGCTCCATTGCAGAGCTTCCTTTACAATTTTCGGCTTGATTACGAGTGGAAGCGATACACTGTTTAATGTTCACCACAGCAGCATCCTATTGGTCGTAAACATGACCGTAGCTTGGATCACACGACTTATGCCCACTCCCAATAAAAGAAACTGTTTTGTTAACATGCAGCCTACACACAAATCAACTCAAGGACGGATTTAGGGAGCGCGGGACCCTAGGCCATCTCAGTTTGGGGGGCTCCACACAAGTGTGACTTATTTGGCCGTTTGTCTGAAAAGCGTGAAAGTATGCCCCTCTTATGTGTAGTGTCCCCTCAAAAATTTATCTTTTGTTGTGCGGACTTTGGTCCTACATTTGCGTTGGTTGGATCTTTAACAGAAATTAAAGCCTTTCCTACATTCTTCTAAAAAACAAATGGCATTGCAATCTTTTCTTGGAATTTATAGCTCTTTCGTGGAGTTCAGAAGTTCTCTTCGTTAAATTTTCATGATTTCTAGCGATTTTATTAGGTTTGTTTTTCGGATATATACATTTTCATGCGGGACCGTGTTGCCGCCCTCGAAAATATCGTCTAGCTGTCGATCTGAATATCTGTACGTAAACTCCTTTTTTACAGTAATAGTAACCACATATTTTATGAACCAAACAAGCACAATCCATTCAGTGGACAGGGCTTATTTATGCCGTTTTGAAGTAGTCATTTTCCAAACAATACAAAGTATAGCGTTTCAATCCACTATCTATGCCATAGGCCGATGGTAAACCGCATGAAGACAAGTTTTGCACAGCAGCAAAATATTGTCGCAACATCCTCGGTTAACCATAAGAAGCAAGCCCCATGTAGACACGCTTTTCCCAGTAAAGCTCACGAGAAACTGTTCTAGCTGATTTAACTAACATTTAGAGTTTCAACAAGCAATCTCTGTTTGCGGGAAATCTTGTAAAAACAACCAAACGTAGGATCCACTGCTGACAATATTGCTTTTCATCGGAGTTTTGCAGCGTCTAGTGGTCTTGTGTTGTTGCGAGCTCTTTGTCAGTGGAAAATTTAACATCAGTGAAGTTTTTTTTCTTTTTCATTCTTTTTCTGTAACCACTTTCATACAGCCAGCCTGCATCGCTCTCACGCCCAGATGCACAGCATTGCCGTGTTGTTACTGTACTGATAAGAGTCTAGAGTAGACATTTGCATTTCCGCTNGTTTCAAGGTAAATTGTGAAGTTATGCCTCTGCACAGTTTCGCAAATTTTTAGTTAAGATTGAGTCGTCATAGGAAAGAGTTGCGCGGGGCCCTAAGCCATGGCCTATGTGGCTTATGCGTTAAATCCGTCACTGGATCAACTCCAACGAATTTGCCATCTTTTTGGATATTCATGTAGTTATTTTTTCTTAAAATATCTTCATCAAAAAGGTCATAACACGGTTGACTGAGCACGATGGTGTAATAACACCACTGCTCGTAGGGGCCCCGCATCTAGGCCCTGCATTGGGCCCCACACTTGCTAGGGCCGGCTCTGCCTACCACAACCGGATAAAAACTAGCAAACTTCAAATACCTTGCTTTATGTAAAACAAAAAAACAAGCTGAAGGTTCGTCAAAGCCTTGCAAGCACTGTGAACTTTGTGGTTGACGTGGAAAACAGAAAACACAACAAATCCATGGTCCCAGCTGTTTCACAAATACTGGCAAACAATAAAATCTTACCGGCAAACCAAACCTGGCATGGTACATGGTGTATTTATGTGGCGACTTGTGTGATATGCCATCAACAACAGTAAACAACAGTATGTTGGCCAAACAGTAAGTAAACAAATTTTCCACGCGATGGTCAGCGCACCGTGCTACTTGAAACAAACCAAATAATAGGGTTGACACCGACCAAATGGCCTTACCGCAGTAATATTCGGTTTCCCATGGCATCATAAATAAACCACCCGTCCATGAAGCTTACACTGTTACTTCTGTAGAACAATTCAGTTTTAACTTTGTGGATAGCTGAATGGCTTAACATGCTTAAAGCACAAATTATTATTAAAACCGTGTTCCTCCCTCGTGTGAAACAAGTCATGTACCCCTTCACTTTGCTCATTGATTTTTTCCATATGGCTTTGCCCACTTGTTTGACCTTTCTACCACCCATGTAGATTGGAATGTTTAACATTTAATTTTTAAAGGCGCTCCCTAGAGTACGGCTGCCAACGCTACGAACGCAATTCTACTAACGCATTCTAATAACGCTCTGTTTTGAGTCATCGCGGCGTGATTCCCAATGTGGATAATTGGCATTGGATAGTTTTCAAGGACGACGCATTTTCCACTTTTTGACTTGCCGCAGTTTTTGTTTTGAGTTATTTATTCATTTTAATCTTGAGTTTGCTTGCTTCCTCTGCTCTTACTTTAGCCTTTCAACTCTTCATCCGTAAGCATTGGTTGTAGATTTCAGGATTTGGGATACGTAGTGTTACATTAATTTAATATCTTACGGTATTAAAAAAATTACTGATTGATTACATTTCGTAGCCTTTGTAGAGACTAGTTACTTGAATACAGATGTGNGTAAGTCTGAATCAAGGCAAAGTCATGAAAGCAGAGACCAGTTGACTGATTCTTCGAATGNTTGCAGCAAACATGAGCATTCAGATCAAGGTGCTCTCTTGCANCTCTTGCAACAAGAGCTATTAANTGTCAGGCCAACATAAGCTAATGATTTTTTCCAAGGAACATATTCGCAGAAAATGACAACCAAAGCTCCATAATTTTGTGCCACAAAACTTGAATTCTGGAACATCGTTCTTCTTTCACAAAAAGTGGAGGACGAGGTTTCCCTCGATTCCATCACTGCACACGCCTCCTTCGTGGTTGCATATAGGGGTCAACCGACATACGCGCAAATGAATACTGAATCAAAGGCAAAGACGAAAGCCACTTGAAAGAACAGCGGAAAAGCAGTGATCTCAAGTAAAAGCATTATACCTTCATTATCAAAAACACATCACATATCGATGAACTCACTCGTAGCAGCGGTTTTGTGACAGAAAATCCGTGTTTACGCACACAGACTGTTTTTCCTTCTGTCAATGTCAGTTGTGAGACATCAGGATGCGCCCAAAGTCAGAAAAAATTCGATGCCGACAACTGAAACATTTCTCCGATAACACTACATGTATTTCAAACTTATCTTATTACTAGGGCAACCAATTTTTTGACCTAAAAACTTAAAATTTTGACTTTATAATTTACAAATTTTGACTTTATTTTGACCTATACATTTTCTACGTTTGCAACTGCAAAATAATTCAGCCTTAGGTGTTGAGGTTAACCCAGAAGGATATTCATCCACTCTGTACTTCAAAATTTTTAAATATTTGGCTGTTCAAACTTTGGGGATAATATGATATATTGATAAGTACATAAATAACTACAGTAGAGTCAAACCTGAAAACATCATAACTTGAAACGTTATATGCACACTGGATTGAGCATTTGCCAAACCAAGTACTGTAAGACCACGTTTCTTGCCTCGCCATGCCTATGCTACATACTATTCAATCGTCCAGTAGTGGGCAAAACTGCATTATTACGCCAGAAGTCGCAACAAACCCACTATTACTACAGAATTGCAACTAAAGTTGCAAAAGCATATCAAAAGCTGTTGTTGTAGTTTCAATAAAGTATCGATGAAGAAAAAAACTCTGCTGCAAGAAAATTTTGACCAAACGATAAATTTTGAGTTTTTTTGACTTAATAACTTGGGATTCCCTCATGGTATGAGCGTGAAATTTAGTTTGTGGACGTTTCATGAACTTTCAAAACGGCAGAAAAATTTGGACTTTATTGACATTTGGTTGTCCTATTTATTACGTATTTCTGACAACACATCATGAGCAATTACAGAAGCAGTTTTACAGCCTTGTTGCTCATCAGTGTGGGAGTTTTAGCTTTGTGAAGATGTAAATCCATCCATCAGTATTGAGATATGAATCAAAGAAGACATCATACAGTCTAATCCAAAAAGTCAATTTTAAGGCAGTACAGATTTAATCACACTTTCTCCTTGTTGTAATTCCTAACAAAGTCAACTCACGTGTAACTCGACACTTGAATGCTGAATTTTTTGCAGACAATTTCATGTTGACAAAAAATCGAAGGGATGCATCTGCTGGATGAGTTTGATTGTTGCTTGCATTGAAAACAATCGCACATTATTGAGTAGAAACAGAAGTTTCCGAGCGCTATCAGTGCCGCTGTCAGTCGTGACACCGCAAGAGTTAATATAACCATTAACCACCCACAGCGGCCTCCTTTGATAAAATCGCTGAGGAGCGCAGACGCGTGGCGCAAGTTTACTCTGTCCTGCGTTAGAATACAAGCGTATGGATGACGTAAGAACGTTAGTTGACTTTTTTATTGCCTGCCGTCAGACTTGATTTATTGTGAGCCAACGCAATTCACCACAAAACGGTATCCAAGTCGTGGTGAGTCTGTGTACATCAAAACTTTTCCAGATACCAATGCCTGTAAGCAGGCAGCGCTTGCCAGTGGCAGAGCAGCATTACCAAAGTTTCATCAATTTTTCAAGAAGTGTTCAAATTCCTACGCTTATGCTTCTTCATATGTGGTCCAGCAAGAGAGCGATCACACATTATTAATATGTCTTTTACTTCGTATTCGTAGCACATTGAAAGCTGCGGCGAAACTGTTTCACAAAATCTCATGCTTCCAAAAGGAAAGAAGTCGGTAGATTCTGTGCGGCATTGAAAATGAGTCGTTCATCTCCTGAACGTCGCTTAGGTATGGGATGTGAATTAATTGGGTTTGTACTTGCAGGAACGTTGTTGTGCTTGTGCTAATTTGCATGCGAGAGATGCAAAGCGTGCAGCAGTGCAACGCGACTGACATAGTTGAAAATAAACAAACAAGATCAAAACCACTGCGGCCAACACGAGGTGAGTTCATCGCCGCGTTGAAATTGTGATTTTTGTTTTCGTTAAGAATGAAACCAGAACATATTATATTGTTGTAAAAAAAAATATCGTGAACGTTTTTTTATCATTTAATTTGATAGTTCACATTTTTAAAACAGTTTCTTACAATGTACATGTCAAGCGCTCGCGACTACCAGGTTTTAAAAGAATTTCCCATTTACCGGAATCACAAATAAAAAAATCGCCGTTCGACCTCATACTCCAAATACTGGCAGAGCCTTTAATCTACGAGATCATTAATTCACTCCACTTGAAAACAAGAGCTCAAAAAGTTCCTAATCCTTTCAAAATCAAAGTCTAAAATTCATCTTTGCTCTTGTCTATTGCTTGATAAAAATACCGGGATGATGTAATTGCCTTTGGAATTCACCCTCCTCTGAAAAACATGAGGCGCGCGTCTCGCTCAGCAAATATACTGTAAGGACACGACGCAGCCAAGCTACGCAGCCAAGCTTCGTTGTGAGTCACTGTTCTTTACAGGTTACCACAGCAGCCGTGGAGCTGCATGTAAGCTCGATTGACGAAGTGCGTTCAAATACTTCAGCATTTTTAAATGCACTTTGACAGAACTCGCTGCTCAGTAAGGCATGTAAGATGCGTCACGGCCGAAAATCCTTTTGAAGACAAAAAGCTCCTGTCGCATGGCTTGACCTCAAACTAAATTCGATTTAGTTTGTAGTAAATTGGAGATTTGTGAATCAGCCATTAGAGCCTTCGTGAATCATACACCTGACTTTTGCTTTTACGAAACGTGACTGCATAAAGTCTTAACTCGCAGATGACAGATGAGACCAATTTTTTGCAAGGTTGGGTAGTAAATGAAGTGGCCAGCATAGTGGAAAAGACGTTTTAATCCTGACGCAGTTCTATCTCATTCTTCTGCACTAATTTGTCAAATACCGAATGAAAGTTGGCGAAAAAGCAGCAAGACTGAAGCAGTGTGCACCCAATAGCTCGTTGATTGTAACAAAAGAANCAGTGTTGCTCATCAGAATACTGCGAAACCAATTTGCACTCAGATGCTAAACCAGGGGTTCCCAAACAGGGGTACTTGTACCNCTAGGGGTACATTTGCCAATCTGAAGGGGTACATTTTAGGTTAGGAAGAGAAGGGAAAAATGTTTATATATGATTAATTTCGAATTATTGACACATATATATCAGTGAATATTGAAATAATAATTCATTTATTACAGACTCGTGGTTCATATCACAAGCACAATCAAACAACGCAAGAGCACAAGAAATGGTTAGTCATAGCGCATTACAGAATAGGCGGTGTTTGCAGAAGACCAACACCGATATTAGCAAAACACTTTTACAGCGCCCCAAGTGTAGCGTCATTCACCCACCGTAATATAGGGACCCAGTAGTGGGAGAGAAATGAAGGCATTCTAACATCAAAACTTTGAGGTAAACAACTCACCGAGAAAAAGAAAAAAGTAGAGAATAAGTCAGATGGGGGTGCATATTCCCGCACAGAGGCAGGAAAACTATTTCGATCAAGGTTTCAAATTCTTTGTCATGGGATCGACGGCCAATTAATTTTTCTGAATTTTGAAGCAGTATTTGGCGATTAACATTTTGTCTTGCTTTCTGCATGCTTGGTTTGCACTGATTGTCTGCATACTGGAATAAGTAAATAAAAAAATCCTAGAGCGCCATGAAACACAAGGAAAGTTTTTGTTGTTGTGCAAAAACAATACTGATAAGACGCGTGCGCTGGTACAGCGCATGAACAATTATATCAGTTGGTCACAGTCACACAAGAGCCTTAAATAATTGAGGAAAAACAAAGATTTGTAAAAGCATCGGAGATATGAAGAGATCGGATAAAAAAGTTAGATGAAGATGCACAGCGTGAAAAGCGGTACAGATCATTTCTCAACAAGGTATCAAAAGTCGTGATATGATGGATAACTTGGTGTGGGCAAACTCTTACATTTCTGGGTATGCAATGCATAATTCGGAAGGCTTTATTGTATGCAGCGCGTACGTGCTTCATACTAGTCTGTGTGTATTTGCTCTACCATTGGCAAGAATATATTGGCATGGAATAGGCACGAAATAAAGTGCTTTTTACTACAGAAGAACACTGATCGAAAGTGCCTCGAAGCTTATTTGCTGCGCAGTATGGTGATTTCACTTGTCTCTTAATATCAGCATCATCCTTCAGTGAGGCATTTAGCAACACACCAAGGTATTTCACTTGGTCAAAAAATTGTACACGTACATTGTACACGGTCAAACAATAGCACACGTACACTGTACAAAAATTGTACACGTTTTTTTTTCTCAGAAAAACATTTGATAGAGCAGGTTGTTCCTAATTTTTGGGGCAAAAAGAAGGTGCCCTGTAACAGATGGATATCCGTCAGTAGCAGATCTTGGTTGCGGATATAAAATGACGTATCCGGAGTTGTGAAAACCGATATTTTTGCGGTGAGTAGTACACCACAACGTTACCAAAAATATCATTTGTTGCTGGCCTACTCTTATCTTCAACCACCATCCCTCTCGCAACAAGATTATTCAATTTTTGACAACAAGCTCCAGTGGGACTGAAATTTAGATTTCAACAGTTGTGAAAATAAAAAAAATTAAAACATCGTAACTTTTCAGGATTGCGTGTTCAGGGGAAAATTGTATTAAATTGCAGCGACAAATATTTTTTCTATTGTATTTTTACCCTTGTTCATTGTGCAATGAGGTATTTTTCCACCCCGGGTTACGTCATCACATATCTGTTAACGATATCCGCGCTGACGGACATCCATTCCTTACATTGTACCAAAAAGAACACCAGTTGAACACTAATGCTATTTTCTAAAATCATCATATGCCTATTGATTAAAATGTTTGGTTATTTTCCTCGCCTTTTTGTTATAAATAATTTTAGGGGTACATGCTCATCTATCGAAATGCTGAAGGGGTACATAGCCAGAGAAAGTTTGGGAACCACTGTGCTAAACTTTTATCAACCATTTGCTGCGATTTCTTTCTTTCAGTTGCAGCCCTGCTTGATCGTGTAACTGGATATCCACAACGCAGGTACACCTTTTTACAACGGGGCAGGGACGGATTTACTAATAGACTTAGTAAGCTCAAGGCCAGGGCATCAAGATCCAAGAGCACCTCCGGCAAACTGTGGTACGCACAGAGTCAATTTCCGATGCAAGATGAGTTCGATTAATCTTAGTCAACAATTTGCTGTAATTATTCATTAAATTTGTTTTATTCACTTAATCAGATTTTGTGTTGGTAAGGCCAGGGTCTTCTAACTGGTTTCCATGAAAGTCAGTATGATCCCTTAGTCAAACCGCATGTTGGCTATAATGTCGTCATGCTCACAGCTCCGTCGAGTGTGCTTGCTGAATCATACCGATTGTCACGTGTGAATCAGACGAAAAAACTTGTGGTTTTTCTTACTTCATATGAGCTTGGCCAAAGCTTGAGGTTATACTGCAGATAACTGTGTAGGGCTAGCAGTATTCTATATTAAAAGCATAGTAAAATCAAACAGTAGGCCATATAGTTCATCCTTTTGATAACAGCGAGAGCGGCTGATTAATTATGCTGACTTAAGTTAACAATGCCTGACACTGACACTAAAATAAATTNTGTAGGGACTGGATTATTTGGGAAGCTGGATCCAGGGTGAAATATCACTGAAAGTCAAGGTGTAAGTAACAACTCACAATATTACAGTGCTTCTTCTGGGCTGGAGAAGTACATTGTTTTGTTAGCGTTTTTATGACGTAAATTAAGCTCGTTCAATACTTAGTTGTGATTTGTTTCGATTTTAATTTTCTTCAAACTACTGCAACATTTATGAATCGCAAAGTGCCGATACGCACATTTATCAAAAACATATCACGAAAAAAGATATGTGGAACTTGTGAAATACGTAAGTTATGCGTTTGGTCAAATATGTAATCGTGACGTTTTTGGTTGGTTCACATAAGGAGATTAAAAATCTTCTTCCCGCTATCCAAGCACAATTTCCACACATTCGTGCCATTGAACGCTTTTGCGTCGCAGGCAGCAACAAAATCAACGATCGTGGGCACTCAAGGTATTAGAAATTATTTATTGAGCATACTTGGAAAGCGTCCGTATCGTCATTTTTGACTTTGCGGAAATTGCATAACGCTTTTCCATTTTCCCCAACTAGTACCAATGGGAGAGAGGAGCCTAAGAAGAGGATTAGCTTAGGGCCTCGCATCAGCTAAATCCGGCCCTGCCCACAGGTCTTATTCTTTAAAATCTGAAGACGTTCAGCCTGTTCAGGTGTACATAAATGAAAAATCTAACCCTTTTCTTGAATCGAAAACACCTGTGTTCGCGATGATCACTGTTGACAACAGCGTGCAAACAATATTTGAAGGGATGTAGCAGGCCTTTACCGGAGACAGGGGATTCAGTATGTTTGCCTATGTATTACTGTTTTTCGTTTAACATGAAGGTGCATGGCAAATTTGCCGTATCAGAAAGCTTTACAATATGTTTGAAGCAAACAGCTCAACCAACAATTTTGACGTTTCGACAAACGTTAAACAACAACCTCTAGCTTATGATCACCAGAACATCAAGGAAGCCCAAGCATCCCTTTGCTGAAAATTTTGCGCAGGATTAATCTGAAGCTAGAGTCAGAAAATCATCCATCATCAAAACGGCTTTTGCTTAATCTTTGAGTGACTCACGAGTTTCTGACGCAGTAAAGAATTTAAAGAGCTGTGCTTCAAACCACCGAACCTTGTGTCCAGGAAAATGTTTGAAGTGTTATCAGTAGCCAAGCTTTTGCGACGGTTTCCCCACTGGATAGTGACCTTGATCCATAGGTGTAGGAGCAGGCAATTTTTGGGGGGTACGGAGGGTATTTTTCCCGAATGTCCCCAAATTTGCCAGAAACGTTTTATGCGACAAACTTTTCCTACACATTTTCTGTAGCTGTTGGTTACTCATCTACTCCCACAAATTAGTATAAAGAGTTTGTTGATTTTACGTACTGTACATTTAATGTGTGTTCTATGACATAATATACTTTTATTTATACACTCAATAACAAAAATTATAATTTCATTAATATTGAAAATTTTGAAAATTCTGTGCCCAATTTTTTTGAGATTTTGTCTTAATTTTCGACAAATCAAAACGTTTGGGGATTTGCTTGTACCCCCTGCGCCCTAGCTCCTACACAACTGCCTTGATCAGTTCAGTTATTTAATGATTACTGTGCAGAGCTAAAGTTTTTGCTATCTTGTTGTCTGTTGCTATATATAATCTGAGGAAGTTCTGCTGTCAGCAATAAGAGGACTGATACAGGTACCTACAAGCCTACCACCAATAAGAAGAGAGCAAGAGTGCAATGTTACTGACTTAAGAGACCTAAGTAAAAACTCTCTCACAAAAAGAACATTTTCCGGATTAGCTTCCGCTTGGAGAGCCACAGATTCAAAGAGTATCCAATAGTGCAAAATATATTAAATGCTTTAATTTTCCATTTTCACATTCCAACGAACCGACTTCTTGTTATTCTGAGATGCCACAAATGGGAGCCCATTTAAAACCTTGTTTCATCGTTGAATCCGATTCGGATTCTTTGTTTCATTCGGTGGCACATCGTTCCAAGTTCTTTGGTAAAGCTCTAAACCACAACACTTCAAGACATGCAACAAAAAAAATTTGCCGTATATGTCGCATTTAGATTTTAAAGCACATGCTGAAAAATTAAAAATGACGTACACTTGTCATCTCAAGAAATGCTAATAGTTCTTATTTTGTGCTTAACTGCTGTTTCCGTCGTTTTATTTCGGTTGTCTGATAGAACATTTCAAGCTATATCATTTCTACTTGCGGCTTTGAGCTTACAACAGCTTTTAAAAACAGATACACATAGACTTTTTTTCTAGAATATTCAAAATTACAATTGTTTCCCTCTGAACACTTACAAAACAGAAAACGCAAATCAGCCGAGTTCACCTAAAATTTTTACTTAAGTTTATTACCCGCAATCTGGTATTTACATCCTTAATCAAGTTGTTTCAAGATCTGTTAGAAAACCTTTACCGCCTATTTTTGTAACCCCCCTTTTTCCGTAAATACAAAAAAACGATATAGGTAAAAAGGTAAGCATGCAAATCATTTTGAAGAGTAGTTGGAGACAACTGAGGAAATTATTACTATCCCTATCTATTCTGAATTTCTGTTCCCTACCTTAATTTCCTATCATTTCGAAGTTTGTCGACCGCCATGAACGCTTCATAAAACTTTAGTGGCATCAGAGTTTAGAAGTTCCTCATATCTGATAAACTTAGACATAGTTTTCAGTCAAGCTGATACACACCTTCGAGTTCTGAAATCCAGTAGGTCTGTCTGCTTTTAAGCAGAAGTCAAGCATAGTAAAAAAGCTTGTTATCGTGTTAAAACAAAGTCCATTTACAGCTTTCCAGAGAANTGGAGAGCAAGAATTGATTTCTGAGTTGCCACAAATCCACGAATCTTGCCAGTGCACTTACTGATGCGATTAGTAATTAACTTTCTTCAGGCTTTAGCAAGCAGTATTAAATGAAGTTTGGCAATTTTTACGCTTCGTCTCAATTTGATTTGGATGTCGTACGTTTGTTGAATATTTTAAAGCATATGAGTTCTGTCTCGAGCACCTTCCGGATTTCTTCCTGTGCTGTTTCATTTCAGAGCAATTTATCAAGGCGTTTCCGAACCGTAATTACTCTCTGCAAACAATCGATGGAGTTCTGAGAAAACAACCATAAAACGGCAAACAAATTCTTTTTTGACTCTGGTTTAAGTTTAACAACAAGCAGGTGTGCGGTGATCTTAACTTTCACGCTTAGCTGATGACGGAGGAAGGTCGGCTTAAACTAAAGATATCGCATTGCTTTTAGAGTGCCAAGTGTACTGGAGTGTGAAAAATCGAAAACGACTCTCTCGAAAGACCTCTCTTCACTTTCCGTTCAGCTGCTTTATGGAAAGTGAATGTGTATAATGAACTGCAATTTTCTTGCTTTCAGCATGCTAAGCGGAAATGCCAAGAAGCAATCCCACTGCACCATTATTTTCTTGAAATCTCATAGGAGACAACCAGGTCTGTTACAGAAATTATCTGCGAGACAGCTTATGAACTTCGTAGAGCAATCGCCCTAATAAAAGCTGAGAATTTTTTTGGAATTCCATGATAGATTCCGCCCGCCTATCAATAATTCACTGTCATAGTGGCACGCTTACTTTCTCTTGGAATCAGCATTAGTTGCACCCAGACGCACTCCACTGGCACAACTGCGGCTGAAGTCTTCAAAGCACTGTTTTTAATTTGTTATTTCTTGTCCTGTTCTTGAAGTGAAACTCACCTTGATCTCCTGCGAGGGAGATATGCGACAGTTATTTGATAGCAGTTTCATGGAAACGTAACCATCAGCCTTTCTCTCAGAAAACATCAGTCAATTAAATTCGTGTCGTCACAACGTGAAAAGTAATCCAATAAATCCTGTAACAAGCGAATTCTTCTGGAGAATTTCGTCAGCTCACAAAACAATGGCCAAGGGGCTAACAAAAATAGCTTGGAGGCACAAATATTGACGTTCATGATATTTTTGACCGCCAGTGATCAATAACCATTATTACTTAAGTCTCAAAAGAACACCTAATTCGGTTTTTAAAAGTCGAGTTATCGGGGTTGGGTGTGCACGGATAAAACACATATTTCTGCTTCATGTGAAAAGCATAGATAACATTTCTATTGTCTAAAAGGTTATTCAATGAAATCAATCTGTACGTGAAAGGAATTGATATGTCTATTTAAGATTTCGCCTGACAACGATGTACTCTAGCTGTTTTCACCAAAGCCGAAGTTAACTCTGCCAAATTTTGTTGAGTCAAATGTCAAATCCAATCAAAACTGTATTCTCCCTAAACAGAGGCTAACTGGCTAAACAGGTCGGGATTATACCCAAGCTTGAAATTGCCAAGCTCAAAACCAGCCCAAAAAGCAGATTGCATAAAGTTTCAGAAAACCAAGGCAAAAATCAATATTAATTTTACCGATATTCAATCATAAAAATAAAAAATACCGTTTTTTCATAAAATGCAAATTCATGGCTATAATTTCTCTTTCTCTACAGATATCGTACACACATCCAAATTGGCAAAATTGAAGCACTATCCCAAGTAACATTGTTAACAGACGTTTTTCGTCATAAAAAAACACAAGTATCACCAACATAATATCTCACTTATTACTGCCATGACTGCCTTGTTCTCCATAACACTACTTCTCTGTCGGGTTTTGACAATTGGAAATAAAGGATAGCCAACATATGCAAAACGAAGTACCTAGAATGTCAGAAAGATATTTCGGATTGATGATGAATTTGTTAATGAAAAGTGACTGGAGTTTGTGGTTCGGTCCACTCACTGGTGTAGGAGGCGGGGGTACAGGGGTGCAACCGCATCCTCAAAAATCTTGATTGGTAAAAATCCGGGCAAAATCCTATAAAATCCGGGTAAAATCCTCTAAAATCCGGGCAAAATCTCTGAGAACCTTCTAAAACTCCCTGAAAATCTGAGAAAAAATGGCGCCTAACATGCTTTGATTTGAAAATAATGACGCCCGAATTGACATGAAAAGCATTTTTTATGGACATCACATGGCGCCCGAATTAAGAGATTTTTTATTGGAAGCCACTTAATTTGAAGTATTTTTCGGGCAAGTTTGGGAGAATCCGGGCAGATTTCCTTCGCACCCCCAAAAATTTGCCTGCTCCTACACCTATGGGTCCACTAGTATAAAGTGTACGAACACTGGAGTGAGGAACCGTGAAGAAGTATTGCTCTATCCTCCTTTTTAGCTAAGTGCTTAATCTTCAGCAATAAGAAAAACCGCTTACCCACTGGTCCAGTTTCAGCTTCATACATCGCATGCGTGTGGTTGTGAATCAGGACCGTGAGCCACCCGATTAAACGCGGAAAATGGCTTCGTGGAAAGAGCACCACCAGCGGTTTCCCGATGCAACTGGGAAACTTGTAGTTTTGCGTGTTCGACACTTTTGTCATTTACCTGTATCAAGCGTCTGCTTTGTCCAGCCACCACTACAGCACTGCGTGAGATAACGGTTGTTTTCACGTAAACTCAATCGGAAAAAAGCTGTCAGCAGTCAAACAGCACACTCCCTCAGCTGGTGAAAACCGAAATGCGTGATTGGCGTAACTGCAAGCTTGTTTTCGTGGTCTGAAAAGCTTTAGTTTGAGATGTGTGAAACAGACGCGCTGCACGCCCTGCATCAAACGTTAATTAGTTTTCTCAACATACCTCTCTGGTACCAATTTTAAGCGTCGGGCAATTTCAACTTTTCACCCGTAAGCATTGCTTGTAGACTTCAGGACTTAGGATGTGTAATGTTACCTGAAATTGATTTCCTATTAAAAACGTTGCTGATTGATTCCAACTCCGTCGCCTTGATGGAGACTAGTTATTTGAAGAATTCAGTGAGAAGAAAATTGGTTGACATCCTCGGCACGGTCAATTTCTTATGATCGATCACAAAGTTAACGTTTGATCAACTTCAGACAGGTCACGGGCAGCTGGCTTCTCTGTTGAGAAGCCGCTTTTGAGAAAATTTGAGACAACTACGAAGCCATGCGCGTCTTTTTTACAGCAAAACGTAAGAAACACGCGCATCAATTAACAAGGTCTGAGGGAGGATATTAGAGGGCTTTTTCAATCACTTTCTCGGACAAAATACAACCAAGGATACAGTGTTGCAAAAGAAGACTGAGTTATTCTAAAACAGAACTGATAGCGTCATGAAATTTAATCTGCTTTTAAGTTTCCCCGATCTTTTGCAAATTCAAATTAGCGTTATTTTTATGATTACGGAAGAATCTTAACCATAAAATGAAAAGCGTGCTTCAAACTCGACAAAATGTATGCAAAGCTGGTGGAAAACCTTGCAAACTCATTTCACAATCTATGTCACAAGTTTCGGTTTAAGACCCGTAAAAATTCTGGTATTTTGAACAGAAAATGTTAACAACCCGCGTTTCGAAACACAAGCTTCAAGAATAGTTGTGTTGTGTGCAGCGTAATTAGTTAAATCCAAAGTGCTCGCCGCGGTTGTAAATGCAGCAAACATCAAACGTTTCAGATTTGCATGAATTTTAATGCGTTTTATCGATATATCCATAAGGAAGATCGTGTTTACTACATGTATTTGAAGGCGAGTGGTGAAAAATTAGATACTTCAATACACTCCAACAAATCTTTCACAGACCTTGTAAATGGCAAGAAATCATTTTCAATGAGCAACGACTATAAGCAGCAGCCTCGCAATTGTTGAAATCCGATGAATTTTGAAACGGTTGCCAACAGCCATGTCATTTTCTCACTTTGCGAAACAATCGGGGAACAACCACGGAAGCAAAACTACTTGTCATGGCGCGAGGCACTGTTGCGATGGGCAGTAGATGAAAAAAATGTTGAAAGGAGTTTTGCTTCAAGGTGAGAGCAAACACTAACTTTTCAAGTTTTTCCTGCGCCAACAGTAGCTCATATGCCACATGTATATGGCATATCAGATATAGTGACACAGAAAGAACCGGATACTGCTTGTCAGTCCTGGCCTTTTTGTCCTTATGCTCACTCATTACGTTTGGTGTAACGGTACGGTTTTACATTAGCTGCAAAACTGCCACAAACACTTAAGGAGCAGTTTCCAGATAAGGACTGAAGTCGGCGGCTGTAAATGACGCCGCAAGTACATCCTGAGTGAGATTTATGAAGCTCCCTTATCACAAAACCAGCTGTAAAACAAGTGTCAATTTGGCTTGCGCGAGCTCTCATTAAGTAAGGGTTGTAAAACTGTCAAGTGGTTTTTGCTAAATAAACACTAACTTCAAACGGCCACCCGCTAACTTATTCAGGTGTGTTTGCCTGAGACCGCTTGCAAATCTACGATTCGATCGTCACAAAATGGTAGCGTGAGAATGCGCGTTACATGTGTCGCTATTGGAAATATGATGGAATCAAGCGATGTTTGTCGATACAGGATATTTTACATAATCACGAACATAACAATTCGAAAACAATGCGAAAAAACGTTTTGCGAGACTGGAAGCAACCGCTCGGGTATAATTTGCAGTTTCCTGCAAATGCAACCTGGAGACCCTTTATTTTTTATTTTCGTGTTTGTTTCAGACGCAAGGTCCACATCGCATTAGTTAAAAGAGCAGAAGGGTACAGAAATGTGATAGGCAACCCGTCACAGGGTAGGAGTTAAGGTGGCTTCACACAGAATCCGGTTACGGCTTACGAACCGGCTTATAGCCAACGGCAGTCTTCACACGTGCTCCGTTGGCCGTTTCCGACTGAATTTTCTCGGTGTCGAACGGCTTACTTAAAATTGGTTTAAGCCGCATTGCCGTGGTTTTCGGCGATGGTGTTCTTGCTGCATGTGTGAAGACTGCCGTTGGCCATAAGCCGGTTCGTAAGCCGTAACCGGATTCTGTGTGAAGCCACCTTTAGTATGCGTAGTCAATACTGAAAAAGGAACACGGAAACAAAGCACCAGTAACTACTGCAATCGGTCGTCGTCATACAGAATTTGTGGTGTGCTATTAGATATGATTTCATTTTCATTTGCTGCCATTTTGAGAGGCATAACTATATTCCTGCATAATTGGTCTAATATGATGCGTTTTTGGATATTTCACATATGACTGCCTCATTGGATAGGCTCCTCAGGCAGACGTATTTGTGAGGGCCACCTCATGCTGGCCATTTAGTAGCTTAGTTTTCTGTTGCTGTGTTGCTTTAACCAACTCACTTTTTTCTCATGTTTTTGGCATGTTATCATATTTATAAATTACAAGTCAGCTTACTGGACATATTCCGTACATGCTACACTTGGAGCAAGTGTTATGAACAAGACGGCCAATAGACCCAGTCAAGGAAGTAAGTCTCCACAAATACGGACAATTCCTAAATTGGCCTGACTCACGCTAGGGTCCAAAATGTACGACTCCGAATCGAAACGCCAAACCAAGTGTGAAAGAAACGATAGCTTAATCAAGCATAGTGCGGCACGTTGGAATATTCACCACAAGAAATTGTTTTTACCACTGAACTGTATTGATATCAGCGATGTGTTTTCCTGGGAATCACACGAAAACGACTGTGGGTACGTCCCTGAGGTCACCGCTCTGTATAGTTGACGAATGACCGTGATCATGAAAACGGGTAAAACCAGTTATTCGCAGCAGATTCCCTGTTAAGTAAACGGAACAACAGCCGGGGCTTTCCAGATTCCATAATTACTTACAATCATCGTTGCTGGAAGTTTATGTTACTACAAGTCACGCCCGTGGCCCGTCACAAAGGAACGCGCCAATCGACAAACGCTCCACTACCCTCTTGCGGTTGCTTGGTTGAATTTGCGGTTCGGTTCGCACGGTTCAGTTTGTAAGGTGCCAGAGCTCTTCATGTTCAATTCATCAAACTTACTGTGTTTTGCCAAAAAGTGTTGAGGCCCCGTCGTAGCTCTCTTTCCTGTATCGCTGCGGCGATCGACGCCTAATTTCCGTCGCGGCCGACGCCTCGCCCAACGACGATAGCGCTTTCACGCCTGAGAGACGGCGGATCGACAACACTTTTCCCGTCGTTCCCAAAACAGGAAAGCCGAAATGTTTCGAATGTTGACTGGGATGTCTGCATGCCACAGGCTGAGAACAACAACTATACACAAGGGTCTAACTCTTTCAGGTGTAAACAGCTGTCGATGGCAAAAGGTTGAGCAGTACGGTCACTGAATGCCGGTCGTATACTTGTGAAGATGTTCGCTGGGAAATCAACAGTTTTTGACGACGTTAAGGCAACTCTAGACGTGGCAATAACAATCAAAGACAGCACGAGAAGATCACGGGTCACTGCAGGTGGCTGTTGGGAAATATGGAGATTCCTGTCAGAGGTATGACAACTTCTTCCACATCTTCATGTTCAATTATACGTCATCACCGCTTTCTAAACAACTACTTGAAGCATTGGCCGAACACCGAAGCATAATAGGTTTGAGCAAGCGTGCAAAAAATCTCAGCAATGATGCCATCGGTGATTCTTGTCGTAAGCGGGATTTGCATAGAACACCATCGCAGCAAACGTATGCCAACAGCAAAGTGGATGCGATTTTCTGACAGAAAGTAGGTAATTCGACTTTAATTTTATTGGCAATATTCAGTTTCTGTGTCTTCATTAAAATCCCTGAAATTATTTTTTTCAAGTGACAACAAATTTTATAACTGCATAAATCACTCTCATCTTCGTAACTTGCTGGTTGTGGCAATAAACTTTAAGCCTGAAGGTGACTGTATGTAGCTCGTCGTTCGGAACGTCCTGGTCAGTTGGAGATCACCATCATCCGTGATTTCCAGAAAGTTGCGAAAGTAAATTTTCACAGACGTTTTCAACACTGACACTCGATTAAAAATGTAATCATAAAAAATGTTGGCCGCTCACGAAGCAAGCGCATCGTAGATCCAAGCTTTTTTTGATGTTTTTGGAAATATGTAGTTTGTTTAACATCCCACGTATTTTCACGGAATGCTACAGGCCTGCACCTTGTCAATTTTACGCATGATTCGAGGTTGATTTCAACCATGGAAAATTACTGCGAATAACGCATGGATACTGAGCTGTTCCCCAATTCACTGGTTGAAGTGAGTTGCCTTCACCGCAAGCAACTATCGACCGCTTTACTTGTGATCCTTGCAAGAATAGTTCGATGTGCAACTAAGAGTATGCAATATAAACCAAAAGATTGGTAGCGTTTTCTAATTACAAGCACATTTTTTCAAAATCATTCAGAGTACTATGCATCGCTATCGTTACGTGGCAAAAGTGCTTGATTTTCGCAAAATTGTCTAGAACACAAAAAATCATTACGCAGAAAACATGACCTTCATTTTTCTGGACCTACGTTGCTGCTACTTCCGATAATACAAAGCAACAGCTGTTATCGGCGGTCAGCAATAACTAGGAACGGTGGGGCAGTTTATTGTATTTCTTACTTTCCGAATCTGTAAACACATTATGAAATATGACCGGCAATTTGATTGAACAAGCGTACGTGCTCAACAAAACTTACATGTCTATTTTAAAAGTCAGTCAAACGACCGTGAACTACGCATTTCCTACAAAGTTTGTGGCAAAATATTATTTGTGTATATGCGGACACTATCAACATCTGCGCAAGACATAAGTTCTTTCCTGGCTGTGAAGTAACTGCTGACTGATGTCGCTCAATGAAAAAAGCGTCAGCATCAAAAATCTTTGAAAATTTACTTGACAAAAACTATTCATTGAAAATCAAACGGTAGAAGTAAAATGTTAATCACTATAAATGCTGTGCAGACCGTTTCTAAGAATTTTTATGTTTACAATATATTGTAAAGCTGTAGGCCGATTGAGGAAGTCAGTTAGTTCATTGCCTTCCGAGCGTGCCCCCTCTCAGGGAGTGGAGGCTTTCATTTACCCAAACCTTACCAAAACCCAACCTTCAAGTACTGTAAGAGGCCTTTGGCACCGTCAGCAAATAACTTTTCGAAAGCGCTTTTGCAAGACTATAAATAAATGTTATCAAGAAAATGTGCAATACTGATATTTTCAACGCAAAAAGTATTTACACTTAACAAAACGTCTTGGCCTACATAATCTATCTGTTTCATGTGCTGTAGACTGCTTTCCTACTTCTTAACTTCATCTGCATACTTAACAGCCTGGGGAAAAAACATAGGCAAATAGTCCATTCTGTCAATACCAAATTCCGTTTCATCAAATCGCTTTTCTCGAGCTAACTGCTTATAATATACACAGTTCTTAACATATGTGCCTTTTTGCTTATTTAATCTAGTGAAAGTCTGGTATCTTGGTCTACTTTTCTGCAAACAAATGATGTTAAAATCAGCTGCTGACAAAAATACCTGCTGCAGATGCGAATTCCAAGGGTTCAGTACCTTGCATTAAAATTTTTAGCGTTGCATTTCTTTTTTGACAAAATGCAGCAAACAAAACCTTTTATTTATTTCCAGGTATCTTCCGTCTAAAATGTAGAGCAGAGCAATTTTAAACTGAAACCCTAAAATCCGGTTTGCTCAAAAAACCTGCTTAGATTCGTGTATTTCTATGTTTTTTTTCCTTTTCGAAAAGAAAGAGATATGTTTGAAGTGGTTATCGTGCTTTCATTCTTTTGTTTCTGTTTCATTTTGAGGCCTTTTCTGGGAAAATGAGGCATTTTGATGGGGGATAAACCCGAAAAAGTCCTTTCAGTGCCAAGAATCAAACATTATGCTGTTTAAAGGTACACATTTATCCTGCTGAGCAGAAATCTTCAGCTTCTAGCTTTAATTGCAATACAATATTTTTGACTAATTTTTTGTGGCGCCACATTGCCGCAAAACCGTAAATCTGTCATAAGCACAAAAAATGCATCGAATCAATTCACAACGTTAAAACATGGATAACTCGTAATTTTTTCAGAGAAACTTTCGTAATTTTTCAGAGCGTTCTCCAACCAACATAAAACAGCTTTAATTTTCTGCCATATTATTTAGAATATTGAAACAGTTTGGAAAAACATGCAAAATGCTTTCATGCGTAATCCCGTTATCACAAGCAATGCATCGATGTATACATTTGCTTCACCAAACTACATTTTTTACGAAAATGTATACTAAGGCCAAGAAAACCAGACCTTACGGCTAAGACAAAAAACAGACCTTACGGCTACAATATGTCTAAGAAAAGGAAAACAGACCTTACGGCAAAGAAAAACAGAGAAAAACAATTAAATGACGTCAGTTATAAACTTAGTATTCAAGAAATAAAGTTATTCTTACACATCCACCGCTGCCTTGCAGTCCAGAGTAAACTTTACATTTTTTCTCGTGACGGTTATGATCACCGTACTCCAATCTCCTTTCACCAAACTAGAACTTCGAATTCTAGTTGTCCGTTTCTGACTCTCTGCCATTCCAGCGTACTCGAAATAAAGCGCATCGCGCTGCAACCGGACGGCAAGCAGGATAGTCAGACGATCCTAATCATACGTGGTTTGTCAAAGTTACATTCTGGAGTAAGCAGAGTAATAGGAAGGTCACTCGATTTCAATACAGTAAGGCAGTCGATTACTTTTATTTTTGTTATAATTAAAAGATTTTTTTAATGTTGCATTGCACAGCACTGTACAAATGTAAAAACGGCGTTTGTTGCCAAATTATCAAAAAAATTCTAATGAGGTGGCCATTCTGACGCCTAAAGTAATACAGGCAGGTTGATGCTATTTTTTCCTGCTCTCTACTCATAACTAACTTAGGCAAATCTTGATTTGGGAAAATTTTGTGACTTACGCATAGTTTTTGGTAAAGTTTGTATCCTTTGTCTTCTGAAAAACATTTTCCTCAAAACTTCAGCTGACTGCGGTATTGACTGCTACAGTTAAAACGTTTGGAGTGTACTCAGCGAATAATTTACGTAGGAAAGTACCCATTAAATTTTTCCCGAATTCATGCAATGGACCTTATTCTTCAATCTTTTTATAGCCTGTTATAAACAAGATTTTGCAACATAACGTGATTACTGTGGATTTGCCCCTTAAGCCCGGTCTTGGGGGCTGGAACAACATGTGCTTTTGCGCGCAATAATACGAAACTTTGGATTTACAGCTGGTTCAGTAAGCCATCTCCATTCACTCAACTTACCTGACCTAGGAGAGTCAGAAGGTACTCTTTTTCGTTTCTTAATGCTTCTCGTTTAAACGTGATCAGCAAAGAAAATTCTTGAGGAAAATGTGTGCATTTCGTCATTACTTCCGAAGCGTCAATGCCAAAGAGACGTGCGCGAGGGTCGAACCTAGAGACATGCAGCGAAGAGTGACGTGGAAATTATTCACGTAAGCAAACCGATTAGTTCGCTGCTTTAAAACTGTTGGGTCATAGAGATGCTCAGTAATACGCAGTTGGTTTGTTTTAATTGAATGTGAAGAGATCACAAACCACGAATACATGAACCAAAACGCATCAAGCAGTTACGAGCACCTGCAAGAAAAACCCTTAAATCACGATTTTCATTCTTGACCCATACGCTTGAAGTATTGAAGCGACTTCTTTGCAACATTTTCTGCTGTTGTCTTCATTCGTTGTGCAACTGCATGTCTACGTGATTATCTCATGCGACCAACGTTTTGCACAATACTAACATTTTCCAGTTCTGGTAACTGAAAAAAAAACGATTGAAAGGCTCTCCCCTTATGGGCATGCGCAAGTTCGCCGAGGTCGTTGGAAACAACCTGAAAAGAATATTTTTCTTCAACAAACGAGTATTTTTATCGAATATGATGCTGAAAGTTTCATTTCTGTTGCAAACCAGCTTGCTTCCAATGCGGACCACATACTATTGTAAAACAAGCTTTGGAAAATTTCTCCTGCATGCACCGCGCATGTTTTTACCTGTATCCCGTCACGCCGTTGACTTTTGAAACTTCTACTCCAACCGGAAAGTCCATCGACTCGGCGAGCGAAAGTGCCAGCAGATCCACTGCGGCGGTATCTGCGAAATCACAACCCAGATAAAAAGTCATCCTCAATTTGGTTCGTGAACGCTGCGCCGCAAATGAACACAGAGTCCTGTTACGAGTGGTAAGTGTGACTGACTGTCAGGAATCTCAGTTCAACGGGCCGCTTGGAAAAAAACTACAAACCAGAGCAGTTCCGAAAAAACTTCGCCAAAGCGCAGGGACGAGCGGCTTCCGGGAAGCACTGACCTCCAATCGCCCCGGGAGTTTCAACAAAGCATTGTTGCCATTGCCCTGAGCGCAAGTCTGCGGTAATTTAATTAAAAGCTTCAGAGTTTCGGGATTTGATAGCGACTTGTGATCGTAACCAGTGGGGCGTACGCGCGTGGCTGCCCTTCCCTGCGCGGCCAGACGGGCTTACGTCGCATGTCGAGCTAAGCAAATTTTCGGCAAATAAATTCGACTCTCGAAACAACAAACAACTGTTATTGCGGCGTTCATCCAGTCGGACTGAAAATCGTATCCAGGGACCGCACACGTCGGGTACTCACACACAAAATGGAAAGTTGCCTTTGAATGTGCTTATTGCTAAACTCGTTGGACGCTAATGCCTAAATTACACGGAAGTTGTTCTTATTCAAACGAAACTCCGCAAGGCAGTATTGGCATCATCCTTTAAAGTTTACGCTACCGCCTAACTACAATATGTTGATATACAAAATCAGAGGAAATGAATGAATTCCAAACCACGCTTCCTCTCGAAAAGCTGTCGTGTCATTACTGGGGTCAAAAATGGCGAACATTAAAAAGCCGACAAAATATACAAATACGCAATAGGTTGCAAGCGCTCTGATAAAACCTAATGGTGTTTATGTAGACTACGTATGTACCTCACAAAATGCAGGTGACATTTGTTAAACTTCAGCGAAATGTCGGCATTCCACATCGAATCGTTCTTGATCTCAAAAAATTAAAAAGAGAAAACCTCTGGGAAATGTGGGTTAAATGAAAATTGTTTTATTGATTGCATGACATGTAACTTAACAAACTTTGGTATTATCAAAAGAAAAAATTGCGCGTACAAGAAAAGGTATTTTTTCATTAAATAGAGATTATATTTATAACTAGCATGAAATCAGTCATGCTGAAGACTTAAGGAAATAGCGTTTAATCTAGAAAATCAAGGGAAAACCAATGATGATGCACACTGATGTTAACTAAAAATCATTTTCATTATTGTTTATAACATATATAATTTTGTATGCAATTAAAAGCGAGGGTTAAACACCTGCAACAAATGACAAAAATGTTGACAAAACGTTTGCTTTTCCCCTGAAAATAAATTTCCTTATTTGTAAACTAAACAGTCCAACTTTGCATGGCAGTGTTTCAACCCAAACGAAAGTGCGGAATTTTTACTTTGACCGAATTTTCTCCATTCATTAAAGACCTTCACCCAAGTTCAGAAATTGCGTTTTTCGATTTAAACCACTGTGGGTCGAAAGCGTGTGTCCACTGCAGAATTTTGTGCATCTATGATGCTGAGTAACTGACAACAGTATAGAAACTGGAACAGTCTTGCTCACTTGCTAATATCTGCAGTGAAATCAACAACGCAAATGCAGGAAAAGCTGTTGCGTTTCGCAGAGCGCAGCGGCCCAAGAAAGCTTGAAGCTCCGTTTTTTAGTCACGGCGCTTGTGATGAGGTCAGACCCGGTACGACGAACGTGCCTCGTGTCGTGGTTTGGCGTTCTCAACGATAATTGTTGTTTTTGCGACAACCGCTGCTTACATTTCCGCCAGCGCCTATGAAAAGAAGTCACGCTCCACGCTGGCTCATTTTGCCGGGAAGGTTCCGAAAGTTAAACAACACTCCAAAGACATGCGACAGCAATTTCAAAACTTAGGTTTGGAAAAGTTTAATTATTTTTTAACTCTTAGCATTTGTTGATCTACGGCAGTCAGTTTCAGCTGCGTTTTTATTCGGTACGATGTGTTTTTCATTAAAACAGCTGTTGCAATCAATTGAAACATTTCAAATTGTAACAGTCTGAAATCGGGTCTTCAAACTACTCTTCAAAAGGCTTCTTTTTGTAAAAAAAACAAAAACGCAGGTTCTGTAACAGTTTAACACCATGGCATATCATGTCAAGCTTTGTTGCAGTGGCGTGTCAAAGTCTGAACTGTCAATGAAGGTATGCAGCCGAGCTTATAAACCCAAGCATTCCGATGTGTGTGAGCATCCCTGCTGACGTTTCGACATCCGGGTGTGTGTGTTTTTGCACGGGGGTACCGCTCAGTCGAAGAAAAACCATTTGCCTCGAAACAAACAAGTGCAATCGGGAAGGTTTAAGAAAACAAACAACTGTATCATGTGCAGCAGCTATTGCCCTCGGTACTGACAATGATTCAGTGGATGAACGTTAGAGCAAGGCCTCCTAGAAAAATGTCTGTCCAGGAGGCCTTGGTCAGAGTCATCTTCAGGCCGTTGCCGCACAGACAAAAGAGATACTCCAGTGGGTGCATTGCGGTCAACGTGAGGTGCTCACTGATTTGGCCGGATAATAATTGGTCGTCACGAATTAGCAACGAACCTCTAAGCTGGACACGGAAGCAAAAACTCACAAAACGCAGTTTTCAGAATGCAAAACTTAGAACTTTTTAGTTTGCGTGACAGTTGAAGAAATAAAGAAAATAAACGAAATGGGCCAGACTCCTACATGTTTTAATCCAGGGCGTCTTTGCGATTTCAATTTCGGCCAATGCTGTTCACAGCAAGATCGCTAAAAAGGCGAGGTACACATTTTAGCAGCAATTTGTTTTATTACGCAGAGCGTACTTGAAGCAAATAACGTAAGGCGTTTTGGTCTGTGAGCAGTTGACTGCCCCAAAGTGGTCTTCTCACGCTAGTACAACAACATACAAGCTACACGACGAGCAAAGCATAATGGTTTGGTGCACTCAAGTTAGTTAGAGCTGCGTGCCAGATGCATTACTACTCTCCATTGCTCACACATTTTAAAAAGCAAACAATTTAAGTAGAGTTTTTGTCAACATCTCAGAGCAGTTCTACATTCACGTCGCATGTGCAGCGGTAAGTAGCTTCGAAGTTGTTTGTTAAGCTAAAATATTGAGGGCGAAAATTGAGTTAAAAAATCTGAAATAAAAAAATTCACGGTGTTTAAGTTCGTCCCAGTGCACGTGTTCTAAAGATTACTTTGGAAAGTAACTGAATTGAAGCATGCCTAAAGTGCAGTTCCATACATTGAAACTGCGCGATGCAAGACTTCATTTAAACAATATCTGCTGACTATTTATCTTTAACCCTTGTGCAAAAAATTCCAACTACGCTTGCAGTAGAAACTCACCTTTTACAATAACAGGGTTTGCGCTTTTTCCTGAGTGCTATAAAAACGCTTTTCGAACTCTTTCGCAGCAGACAGTGGTAATAAAGCTAGGTGCCCACTGTCCAGGTAGGTAGGTTTGTTCATGTTGTGACTCAAAGCAAGAAGTAAAAGAAGTGCATTGAAAGAACAAAACACCAAGAGCAGAATATTTGATTGCATGTTAATAAAAACTAAAAGCAATTGAAGACTGAAGAAGTCTGCGAATTGGTGTGAACCACATATTTGAGACACGAAGGATTGGCGAAAGAACTCATGGGTCAACTACTCAGCCAGCCCTTTTTGTTGGCATAAATTAGTACTAAATTGAAGACGTCTCAGGTGAAAAGTAAAAATGAAGGGACAAAATGCGATAATTTGAAACGTCAGTGAAACGTTGGTAATAAAGCACAATATCAAAGAAAAACAAAAAATACAGGTGGTGAAAAGCATGCCTATATACAGGGCGGGTGGGGTGAGCATTTGGAAGCGTGAAGCGTTCTGCAGAAAGACGAGGCACTATATGAAAACTTACAGAGAAATGGAACAATAAGACGATTTAAGAATCAACTGGCAAATTGGAAAGACAGCAAGACATTTTTGTACCGGTTTCCAAACGAAAATGGTGACTGAGACTTCAACTTGTCTGGATTTCAGACAAATCATTATACAGCGAAGAAAGCTGCCCAAAGATGCTTCATTATGGGTAAATGTTATTTTTGCGAAGAAGCAAGCCCTTTTTGTTAATTGCGATCTGACGAAATTATACAAAAGTATCTGTCAAAGTATTCAGACAGTCCACAGTTATCAAAAGAGTAAATACATTAGGCAACGATAATTTAAATGAATCAGGAATTTTCAAACTCGGTAAAACAGAAAATGACAGTTTAAATTTTGTTGTAATTAAGGTTCTTGCAGCTCTGTTCTGCAATTTAATTAGAAAAGGTAGTTTTATTGAACATAGATAAATTAAGTATTGAATAACTCAGATAAGAATGAAAGTGAGGTAAAATAAACAGATCTGAGCACTGAAATGCTGATGTAATTTTTTAATTTCAACAAAATTCCACATAATTTAGAAAGTTATTTTACCATATTTTCTATCTGAGGCTTCCAATTAAGTTTATCATCAAGTATAATGCCAAGATATTTTAATTTACGTTTTTTGATATTGGTTGATTATAAAGAGAAAAATTTTATGGTTGAGGTTATTCATGAGCATGAAATTACTTTAGGAATAATTCATTCATAATTAGTTAGCGTGAACATAGTAGCCAATTTTAAGCTCATCTTTTACAAGTTTTTGCAGATTTTTACAGTTTTTACGAAAACATCATCAGCATACAAAACAGTATTACATTGAGACACGTTCACAATATCATCAATAGATAAAGAAATAGAAAAGACCAAGGAGACATCCTGAGAAACACCACATATTATTGGTGATAAAACGATTTTATTATCTGCTATTTTAGTACATTCAACTTTTTCCAAGTTGAGTTGTAAGCAACGCGTTTCAGAGGGTCTCCCTTACTCCGTAGCAAAATCATGTTTAAAGTAAGATACTATGATCAACACCATCAAACGATTTAATCAAGTCTGAGGACAATGCACATGATGTTAATTTGTTATCGTTATTACAAATCATATCATCATAAACGGCTGCAGCTGTTAATTCAATGGAATGTTTAGTGCGAATGCCGTATTGCTGTGGGCTTATAATGCAATGAATTAAAAAAAAAGAGTACAATCTGCTGTTGATAAATTTTTCAAATACTTTGGAAGGGGTTGGAGGAATGGATATTCGTCTATAGTCATTAGACGATTTGGGAGCGGTTGTTTTAGGGATGGGCGTAATTTGAGCAATTTTAAAAGGCTGGGAAATTCACCTTGTGCCGTACATTTACTAAAAAATGTAGATAACTTTTACGATAAAGCATTAGCACAGAGGTTGGGAAACTGGGGGTAAATTACCTCAAATGGGGTAAAATTGAAAAAAATTGGGGTAAAATAGTTTCATGAGTTTTCTTCCATTAAAATAAAGCTGGTTTATAATATGTTTGTCCAGCTATTCATATTGGATATAATCATTTTTGGTTCTTGAATAATTGGGGTGTAATTTCATTTTTCTTGAAATAGTTTTGGGTAATATCCAAAAAAGTGCCCCGACCATTGTATTTGCAGACAATTTTAGAAACTTTACTAGAATGCCACAGGAGCTTGATGTAGCTTGTGTTTATTGCTTTAGTCTCCGTACTTTCTTTAAGTCTTGTTTTGGTATTTGTCATCATTTCACTCGTAAGCTTTTGCTTGCAATATGCTGGATAACACTTTGCGATAAGATTCGGCTGCGTCGCTCTTGTGGTTGTCTTGGCGCTGAGCTTGATGTAGTTTTGCACTTTAGAGAAGAAATTATTTTTCTTACTTCACCAGCAGTGGTTGGTGGAAATGAACACTAGTTGGAAAATGACTCATTAAGTAGGTGACATGTAGGAGCCGGGCAATTTTGGAGGATATATTTTTGCTAATATTGAAAAAGTGAATAGTTAGTCTTCACAATGGGTCAGATTGCCAGGGTTAGAAGTTCAGGATTCTGTACCTACTTTGATTTTTTGTTTTTTGTTGCAATAATTTCATTAATTACTGTATTTCCTACAGGAATGTTTAACATCATTTCCACAGTTTTAAAATTATGATCATAGTAATTTTGCTTTGTCTCCATGCGGTGAGTAATTTTAAGTCGGTAAAATTGCACCAAGCTGAAATTGTTGGATTTTTTGTCGCTAAGTTTCTTTTTGTATATTCTTTGTAGAGATAGATGCTAACAAAACTTTTGTTTAACAATGGTTTGTGGAAGGAAACAGCTTCTTTTCTGGAAGTAGGCCGATGAGGAGCATGTTCATCAATGATGTTATTAAACATACCAAAGTTTCAGAAGTGGTGTTGATATCGCTGTTGTTGCTATTGCAATTAAGACTATAAATCAGTATTGAGATCTTCCAGAAATGATGAAAAGTCAAAAACATTTCAATATTTGTTAAGCAACGAAGTTTTGGTCTGTGTATTTTGGCATATCTGGGATAAAAAGTAAAGTTACCATCAGTGGGAACATGATCAAAATGTCACAGAGAGCAATTCCAGAAACGGTGTGACCACCAAAACATTTATGTGGATATGATCAAATAGAGATTCTTGAGATGTAGAGAAGAATCTTGTAGGTTTATTTATAAGATATATATAGCTATTAGCTACCACGCAATATTTAAACTTTCTGCTAAAATGGCCCTCAAACACTATAACATTATCCGTTCCCTGATGGTAAAACTTGCGCTTCACTGATTTTCAAGAAAAATGCCAGTGAGTAGCACAAAGAGTCCCAGAGGTACAACTTAACTGGAATCATCGATCAAAGGTATTTGTCCATGTGCCACAAAACACAGCACTACGCAATTTTCAACTACTACATGTCGGCCTCGAAATGAATTTTTATCAACTGCCGGAAAATTGTTTGCGGCCTAAAAGCACTTCACATCTAGGTAAAAAACTGTGTTAACATCAAAGGCACTCACACCGCTTACGTTCGGAGCGGCAGTGGACTTGGTCTACAGCTCCCGATAAAATCACTGGCTAACGAGCAGCTTGTTGAGAGACGTCGTTTGTTCCGCAGAGTTGTCTTTCATTGAAAGCAGGAGTTTTTAGTATTGGCGGTAGATCGCTACAACATTTTCGATGTAAAAGGCGTGCCGTAACACAGCTACAGTAAATGCATGAGTAAGTGGCGATTGATCTCAATGTCTCAAAATGGACAGGTCTTAGTCTCGTCCACTTTCAACAACATAATTTCTTTTCAAGAGCTTGTGACGCGCGCGAAAAAATGACGGGCGGATACCTCGTTCGCGATCTCACAGTATTTCGAGTGCTTTCTGAATGGTTGATACTAGACGAAGTGGTCGAATGGGTCGCCGTGCTGTCGCGCAGCAGCGTTAAGACCCCGGATTTTTTCCTCAAACGGCGACACTCGCCCAGACATCCAATCTGCTAATGTGGTGCCGGATTAATTGCCGAGCCTGCANCGCGTTTATTGCTTGCCGCGAAATATTAGTTTGAACTGAGCAACCGACAGAAACACACCTCTCCGCGACCAGCAGAAGTTCGTGCGTAGCCAAGAAAGGTTTTGATATAAGAAATCCTGTACTTGGTTTGTTTCCCTATAGAATCAAACACACTGTCAATTCTTAGTTTTATCCAACACACGCCGACCACCGTGTCGTCCAGCCGAAAAGAACACACGTGTAACCAACTGTGCATGCAAAAATTTCACTCAGTTTTCTGAAGAAAAATATCAGGGTTATCTAGTCTGGGCATCATAGTAAGCGAGACCCAGATTTACACTGCGTGAAAACGCCTTCACTGTCTCGGTAGACGAATGCAAACATTACGCAAGGACATAAAAAAAACTGCCAGGAGTACATGCTGTGCGGGACCTGGATTATTTGCACAGATATGCGGCCTACCTGGATATAATTCGATTCCGAAACGTTGCCCGTGGTAACCATCTTACTGGGAATTAACCATGTCTGCCCGTAGCAGCTGGGAAAATGTTAGAAGCAATGCGCTACGCAAACAATGTTGCTTATCGTCGTGAGAACGGAAAAGGGTGAAGAGAGCTGGTAGGCCCGCCCAGACCCAAGGATTTTTCATAAAAAGCAATGTCCATTTAACTTAATGCACGGGCGGGTGGTTGTAAAGGTCANCGCATGTTGCTCGGTTTAAAAGAAGTTTGGTTTTTACTTTAGCCTACATCCACACAGCAAGTGGCTTATTGTGTTGTTTGAAAGCAAAGTCGTTTTCGCTGGAGTTGGCATAAAAATCAACACAGGATATTTTCAAGAATTCTGCTGAGTTTGGCACTCATCACTCCTTGCGCTGTAACTCAACCTGAAATCACAGAGTTAAATGTTTCTCGTTTCGCATTCATTTGTCACTCTGAAGTCACGAAGATGAAGTTCACACTGAAATGGCACGACTTGACATCATAGAGCTCGAAATTACCGGACCCATCCGAAAATTAAAAGTACATGACAGTGGGGTTCTTGCTTGTGCAAATAACCCCAACAACGGCAGTCGTTGTAAACACACTTCAAAACGGTTTTAAGCAAAATGATTGATATTTTGCTCATTATCTTTTGTTATGTTGTTAATGATTGATATTTTGCTCACACAAATAAAATTTTTCTCCCACTATGTAACTCTTCTCTATAAGAAGGACCGAATGCAGTAGTTACTGGTGCGTTGGTTTAGTGTCTGTGCGTATAATCCAATACCTACTTTGCAATGTGCTGTGTCTATAAACATTTTTGTATGTTTGTGTTCTTTGACTAACCCCTGTGATATGGAACATGTGTCTGAGGCAAACGAATAAATAAATAAAATGCATTAGTTTCAGGGATTCACTTCCATGATTGCATGGAGCAGTAATGAACTGTTTACTTCAAGACACATCATTTCTCACATTTGTGCTGGTGTCAGTGAATGCAAATTTTGTTTCATCGCTTCATCGCTAAAATCTGTTGTTACTCTGGACATTTCCGTTTCGTGTTTTTTCGGCCAATGTTTTTCTTCCTTAATAAATGGTTGTGTGTTCTATCCAGGACGGGAAGAGTTCGTTTGTTGTTGCTGAAATCCTGTTTATTGAGAAAGAAATTGGACTCTTGCTCTGCGTTTCAAACACGTAAACGCGTTAGAACCTTCAGCCCAGTGAAACTTATGATCCTTGACTCATTGTATCAAACTCGAGAACTGTTTATACTTCAACAATTGTTTGCCAAGAGCAAAGGCCAGACAGGCGACTTAATGAAAATTCCTTCCTGACATCGACAGTCGGCATCATTCTTGCTTGCATTTTGACTGAAGTCTATGTTTTAAGAAACTTCATATAAATGAATTTAGATTTTCAAAAAACTGCCCTTTATATTTCCCAAACGTGCTAAATTTTTTTAGAGACACAAAAATGCTTGTTAATGGATGCGAACCACATGAACGGCAGCTAATAATGTACTAACGTAAGTACGTAAACCAGTCCGATATTCTTGAAATGATATTCGATTTATAAGAGGTAGAAGGACAGAAGAAATCTTCTTAGATTGCTGGAAATTGATTTGAGTCAAAATTATTATAATATTTGTTGCGTAAATGTAAACACTTTTGGTATATAAGAATCAGCTACGCTATATGAGGTTCAAATATTCTGAAGCTTTTTGCGTGGATTTGCTTTTGCTTAAACACATAAGTTTGTTAGTTATAAAGCATGATATTGCAAAATATAGCATGAGCCACTCATGCTGAATTCCTAGACGTCAATGGCTGCGGATTAAAGCAGAGACAATTTTAATTGCATAAACTCAGCTGTAGGTAAGTTTGCTTTCCATTTTTATCCGCCAATCGATAGCTGTGTAAATAGAATCGAAAGCTTTGTAAATTTGTCAAAATGAAATCAGGTTATCGCTGTAGCGCTCCCCAGAAACTTGGGCCTGAAATTAGACGCGCCAAAAGCTAATATCTATCCTTGATATCTTAAAGTGGTATTTGCTTTCAGTGACAGCTTATCGTCCAATATAGAACAGCATACAGAATCAACTGACCTCCAATTTCGAACCTCATTGCCTGAAGAGTTTGCATTACAACAAATTAACACTTAACTTAAACAAAACTAACTATTTGTTATTCCATCCAGCCAAAGAAAAACAAAGTCATCATTTTTTGCTAAATTTTGATGGTA
>JGI24022J15233_10000072_pt1 | contig 36481 bp, 18 predicted proteins | sample Ectturendosymbi2_FD_15233 | JGI IMG/M metagenome (IMG submission 15233)
CATTCGGTGATCCCCATTCGACCCCTTGACTATTCATCGCTCCTTGGATGATCTAGGGGCCGATATCGACCACTTTGAGAACCACTGATCTAAATCTTCAAGCAACGTGCAAAAATGTGTGAGAACACCGTTCCCACGCCACTACACCCCTGCTGGCAGGTTTAATGGTAATCAGTAGTCATCCTCAGCGCAGCCAACAGTTAATCTAGCTGGGTACATTTTAAACCTACCTGACATGTAGGTTACGTTTCACGGTTAGGTTTGTTGTTTTGGAATTTACGCTGTCACTGAGCGCTCTAACCAAGCCTGTAGTTAACTGCATTTTAAGTTCGTTGTACTTTAATGTAGTTTTAATACCTTCACTTAGCTAAAGTAACAACATGAACTGCACGCATTAATAAAAGCTTCTAGCAAAAATAGTATGATCTGCAGCTTATTCAACTTTTGTCCACAGTCTGCTCAGTCCCGTCGCCACGGGGGGGCTTTGGTGAGCTTAGCCCCCGAACAAAGCTCCAAGCCGCCCAAATTGAAACAGGAAACACTATAAGTCAGTGGAGTTTTTGTCAATTTTTAGGAGGTCAAGTCCCCCCGCACAACCGCAAATCCCCCTAATTGGAAACTTTCCAGCTACGGTTCTGAGTCTGCTGCTNATTCATCTTTTGNCCACAAGAAGCCCAATNTTACCCAAATGAAANAAGAGTTTAAATACTTATGTGCGCAATGCCATGGCCAGACCAAACTTACGGGTGNGTCAAAATGTTTGATTTAGACCGGTTACAGTACCGTTAACTCCGATCGCAGCGACGTAAGCAGATATGATTGACAANAATTCTTCCGAGTTTCGGGTGGTCTCATCTCAGGTGAATATGTGATCAACAGACCGTAACTGCCAGTAAAAAAATCTAGAGGCGTCAACTAAGTCTCGCCGGTAATTCAAGGTGGAACAATTTGGTAGATCAATTAAAATGGTTTTGGTTAGCGATTATTAAATTTGCACTCTTGTTAGGGCACAATTAAACACAAATAACAATTGTTCAGTTTTTCAAAGCCAACCATTCGTTACCTGCAATAACTCCTAAGTTCTTCTTTAGGCTCTCCAATGTTCTTTCAATTAATGTCAACACTAGTTAAAAGCCTCAACGGCTGGGGTTGCCTCTTCTTATCGAAAACAATAAAACGATCTACAGCTTTGCAGCAAGAATGTCAATCACTTGCTGTTAACTCATTAAATGCTAGCAGGCTCAAATAGAAATGTTGGAGTGTTCCAAACCTTTATCTGAATGTTTTCAGTGGATTTGATTTGGAAGATAATTTTGCAAACTGTGTTTATTTAAAGGTAGTGTGGCGGTCATGCATGACCGGAGCATGGGTGCCGTACCGACATTAAAAATAGGGATCGTACGTGGGATCAATGGTCCTTTCCTCATATTGCAGAAAAGCTTAAAATGTTAGCCAATGCTTGCCAAGTAAACGATTTACGTTCCGCCAAGGATTCAAATGTTTGCATTTTTATTTGGTAGGTGCATTGCTGAGACGTGATTGATGTTGGGAAAACCACAATGGAAAAAAGACTTAAGGACCCAAGAATAGTAACATCATGCTAAAATGAACATCAAGACGGAAAACAATTTCGAAAACAAACTGCTTGCTAAAGGCTTTGGTTGTTACTGTAAAGCAATACCGTTTGCCTCATTCCAAAACAACAGAAGTGAAATTTGAAAATACGTGCAAGTAGACTCAAACTTTGTGCCGAAGTTCTTCACCCGTCATCTCAAAGAGAACACTGTGGTGTCTCCAAAATAATTCGTTTCAAAGCAGGGGTTTGGAAGTAAGATGTATTCGATGTAACAGTTTTGAAATGACTACTAATTTTGACTTGTAATGAAGTGTCTTAAGGCAAGATGGCTACTCAGAAATGAAAATGTTTTATAAATACAGAGCTTGTGAAATCGTTGTGAAATTATGTCGGTGGTGGAGCAAATGCACAGTCTAACAGAACGAAACACGCAACTGTATTAGATGAGGCACTGTGTCAGTTCTTTCGGCAGATGCTTTTCGCCATGAAACAGGATGGTTACAGAGATAGGAAGTTTTTGATAGCAAGCCCAGTTTTCTTTTCAGGACATGCGTCGTTGTGTTCCAGTTTGTTATGCAAGTCATAATGAAAAGTAGTAGTGAAAATGCAGAAGTTGCAAAAAGGTGAATTTAATGGCATACGGGAGGCTTAGCCGCGCCGTTCATTAATTTTTGTACTTAAAATATCAACGATAATGCACAATAAGAAATCAGTGCAATGATTCTTAAATAACGTGTCAAAGATTATTTCAGAAAATGTTTTGCCACGACACGCAAACAACACATTGACTTTTAAAATGAGTCAGGAAATGCTTTTGCAGAATTACAAAACATGTTTTCAGCAAAGTCTTGAAANTTACGGGAAAGCATTAAAAATGAACCAAAGTTGAACTACACATAAGCAAAAGCTCCGAGTGAGCAAGCATGGCATGCAAAGTCGGTGACAAAATACTGTTTACATGGGCTAATTAAAAAATAGCGCTTTGACAAGCCTGTGCTCAACGCGATATGTTTTTTCGTAGTCGATGGCTGTCAGCAGTCCCGCGTTTTTCATTGCTGACGGGCAAATGTAGCAACTTTGTCTCTTATGTAATTTTGTCTGTCCTGCCTCACTGGTGTTCTACTGCATCATCTGATAAAGCCTCATTTCCCAGAGGAAATATTTAGCTACTGAAAGTAGCAGTGTCAAAACACCCTTCTGAATAAATTACAACTAGCTTTTGAGGCTGCTTTTTCTGTAAAAGCAGACGCCGCGGCTTTGATCATATGCCCAAAGACGAAAAAAGCGAGCAAAAAAACACACTGGTGATTACATGAAACGTTGCACGGCAAACTCATGTTTGTTTGCAATAAGTCAAAATGATTCTGGTCCGATTTGCAAAACTTGAATAACGAAAATCTGTTTGCCCAATCGGACTGCAGAGAGAGAAGAATACCGGTAAAACTGCAAGACATCGGAATTTACCCCACACTTCTGATTGCCGTTTTTGCTTTCACCAAACACCCTACAAGATCTCCAAAGGTTTCACTGTCCCAGACCTACGAGCTAATTCATTTTAGGCCGAAACCTTTCACAATCAGGGAACTTGAATTGTTGACTTGCGTTTCAGATAAGTGTGACAATAAAAGTTGAATAACTCGGCATGTGCTCTCAACTGTGACTGCGCATCAGGTCAACGCTTTCACGATGTTACCTCTCAGTTACTTGGCGTTCGCAAATTGAAAATAGATCAGTGCGACGGTTGGTGGCAAATTCCAGGAAAGAAGAGCTTCTGCGCATTTCAAAGCGAGCAAACCAGAACCGTTATAATGCAACGCTCTACAAGTTATATATATAAATTTGGCAAGTTATGAATTGATGCGCATAGCACCGCTACGCAGAGGTTGGATAAATATTGAATGTACTTTTTAAATTGCCGAAAAACTGCAGCCGCGTCCTTGGTCAGACACTCGAACAAGAAACAGCGTCTGATGAAATTGTGGTGCTGATAAGATGTACGTTTATACGTTCCAAACAATTTCACTTTGAAATGTTTGCTACTTTGCGATATAATAAATCGCAAGAAAAAATTTTTAAACTGTGGCGTGACAGAAATAGTCGAAATTTTGTGAACCTGTTGTTAAATTTTACAAGAATGTCTGGACTAGGTTTACTTACTGAAGAAAAGAATAAACGAAATTCACTGCAACTGAAATTCAATCAATTATTTGTAAAGCTGTTTTCTCTTTAATAATTTCTGTTTGTTTTTGTTAAACTGAACAGACTGCTACGGAAAAGGACATAAAAATAGCTGCTAGTCGTTTGTGAAGAGATTTCGTTTTGAAACCAGCGCCCTCTCCGACTCAGTGCACATACGTTCAGTTTGATCTAAAAGGAAAAGATATCGCACTTTGAAATACTAAGAGATGAAGACGGAATACATTGAATATGTGAATTTATCCATTAGTTTAAGTATATATCCACACTTGAAACATCCTATTTCTCTGACGCCTAACCATGCGCAGAACTCAAGTGACTTTCAAGATAATTTTCACAGTCAAAAATCACGCTTCAAAGGTGGCAAGATAACCTTCCACTCATTGACCAAGTGTGACCATTCCTAGCGACTAGCTATGCAGGCCTTGATGCGAATGCTTGTCAACCGTGCAGTTCAACTCAGCGACATGCGTATCTTATTTCGAAAAATGTTGCGGAATCACTCATCTGCGACAAAATTGTAGTCAACGCAATGTTAATGAATTGAAACTGGTAGAGTATCACATCAAAACCACATTAAAAATCACATAAAAACATATTGCATTAAAAACCTGTTGCGCACGAAAGGCACGCCTTTCCCCAAAGCTACGCAATAAAGTCTAAGCAAGTTGCATAAACTTGAAAAGGGTCAAAAATTTAGTGCAACGTAAAAATATGGCAAATCAAAAAACATGAAAATTATCAAAAACTCGAAAAGATGACATATATTAAAACGTGCAAATATAAACACTGGACAATATGAAGTGTGAAAATATAAAAGTTCAATAGCAGTATCAGCACAGGACAAATATATATGGACGTAAAATAACTGGTAAGACGCTACCCAACACGAACGCTCGTCTGATACACCTCTCAATTCATCCTTCCACGTTGATAGAAGTTGCAATTTACTGCTAACCCGTTTTTCCCAGTACAATACTGATCGAAAACTTCTATTCCTAACGAAAGCCCAGCGAAAGCAGAGCGCTAGCTAGTTGGCTAATTCTTCGAAAGCATAAGGAAAACATAGGGATTTTAGCGGATGGTGCCATACATACATGTATCTGCGGTAAGGTGGTGGCACCATGTTCACGTGTCGAAACCTACACGTTTTTTTCAATGAAATCTGCTTAAACATTTTGACTGACACAGTTAAATATTATTAAAGATACTAAAATTCCTAAAATAAAGAATTTATTTAGTTAGTCTTAAAAGCTGAAGTTCAACAAACTAAACTCTTTGAGGAAACAAAAAAACGATCACATTTTAGATGTTCACTCTGTATTGAAAGATATCCTTTCACAGCCAAGAATCATATACCACGATTATATCAGGATAAGAATGTTGCCCATATATTACGCACATGGGTCACCTTTTATTCAAATATAATATTTATCCCAAATGCGAATGGTCTACTACATCGCGGAGAACCACATTTCGTACAAACCTTTCTCACACTAATTAAAATAACAAGTTTTTCTTTTACAATAATCTAGTGACACCAAAATTTGCTCCCTACTGAAGATGAGGACAATGTAAAGTTGAAGTTAATAATTTTGGTAATTTGTATTTTCTCGACTTTTTATTTACAGTAAATCTGGCTGTGCACATCTGCACATTGAATTACTCAACCAAAATTTATTCAATTCTGTTCAGTTGTCAAACCCTCTCTAATATGTCACTTGAATGTAGCCTGAATTTCTTCTACGGATTTTCCTTGCGTTTCTGGAATGAAGAAAACTTGATAGACGAGGAACGCGATGGTGCTCGCTAACCAGATCATCATTGAAAATGGTCCAAAGTTGACCTGTTGACCAAAAACATTGTTGTTAAACAAATGCAATAAGATGCAGACAACCGTGGGGAATATGCTACAAAAACAAAGTGTGTGACCACAAACCTCACCTGCAGATATGGAGAAACGAATCCAACTGCCCATGACAGAAACCAAAGTGCAAAAGCACCGTACCCAAACGCAGTTGGCCTTGTAGGTTCAATCGTCAACTCTCCCATCAGCACAAACGTTGCAACATTAGGTCCGGCCGACCATCTTTACATAATAAGTAATTACCTTTTATTTACTTAACAATAATGCATACTTACACTTGTACCTTATAAATCAGAGAAAATTGAGAATAACCCTTCACTGAAGTCAATTCAACGACATTAAGAAAAACTACTGATTTAGATAAACAGATCATGGACATAAAACATAGCAAAGAAACGCCATCAATGTTCTTCACGAAAGCATTCATCTCATTTTTCATTTAGAAATATACCACGTGACGTTCTGCAATTACCAAAACCTCTGATCCCAATGAGAAAACTTTGCACATAAACTGAAAAAAATAAAATTTGATCAACTTTTGAAGAAGACCAGAAGTGTGCAACGTTCTCTATACAAGCATTCGTTACTCTTTTCATTTCGAAATATAGGAGGTGAAATGTTTGTCTTAAGGCTAATAATTTTCCAATCTTTAAATAAAAGAGTCCGCTATGATAGTTCAGGTACGTTCAGTTTGATTATACTCTTTTCGTTCTCCCTCTGGAGCGTCAAGAGAAGTCAGCGGACCCGCATTCGGTTGGCTTGCGGCGGGAGGCACTCGGCTACTTTCGCAGTGACAGCTGCTTCGGTGGCGAGTCAACGGAACATAGCTTGGTAAACGTTTATCACAAGAGCGAGGTTGGACAGGTAACAACTACCGTTTTTCAATCTTCGATATGACCTGACCGGCAATTGGATCCAGCCTACCAATTAGGCTTCATTGGTGCATCCTCAATTCTTTGTACAACTTAGCAGATTTATTTTAGTCATTCTTGACAAAAACAGTACATCCTTTTGAGATAGACGTGTTACTCATTTTTGTCTAACGGCAGCAATCTTAAGTTGAAACTTTCAGATCATTTGCTTTTATTTCATCAAATAACACAGTCTTCTTTAAATTTCAATTATTTCTTCTTCACTCGAAGGTAGCATAGGCCACACGAATAAACGAACTGCTAATTAGAATATTACTGCAATTAGGCAATAAATCTTCACTGACAGGGAAACGAAGAAAAATTAATAAGAAGTCATGCAACATACCCGAACACAAAGACACCAATTGCAACAACGGAGAGGATTGGCATAGCTGTGGGAGCACGGAGCAATAGAGCTTGACTGATGGTGAATAAAGTATACGCCAAAATAATAAGAAGACTGCCTGCGATGTTTGTTTTTAAGCCTCCAAACCATTCAATCAGCTTCATCTGAAAATCGGTGTTAAAGTTGTCATGAAAAAAACAGTACAAAGTACTTGAATATAATCCTAAGTTTGCTTTCATAGAAAGTTGGCGTCTTTTGTGTTAAAGCGAAATAGGAAATAACGAATTTACCCTGGTTGCCACAGTGGTATAGAAACGAACTTAAATTTGAAGCGCAGAAAGCAATAATGTATGTAAGAAATGATTTCGTTTTGCAGAGCAATGACATATGTAATGTCATGGTTTTGCATTATTTTTCCCGATTAATTGCAATGTTTCTCGAAGAGTCTATGCTATGCGATTTTGAAAAAAGCATGACCAGCATAAAGCGACAATGATCAACACCAAAAGCAGACAACATTACTGAAGATTTTTTGCGGGAGTAAGAATCAATTACATGTGCATGCCAGCATTAGGGTTGCAACGACAAAGTTACGAAATGAATTATGAATAAGAAACATCTGGCAACACAACGTTTTTGTGAACATAATTCACTAATAGATTTTACCAAATCTCACAAAAATGTCTACTTTTGGTTGGTTGTAGGCATTAAATGGTGTAAAGCACTCTGAGCACAAAATGATTTTTGCATGTTTGTGAGATTTAAATATTACATTATGCGCCCTTCAATGATTTTCCAAGTGACACTAACTCTGACCCTGATGTCCCGCAAGTTCTGCCAAAATTTTACGGTTGAGGTTTATTTCAAAGTGACTGGTGTATGCAACGTCATACAATAGAACAAACAAGTCTTCGACATGTTGCGCAAGTTCTGTTGCCAGCTCAAACTTGCAAGTGCGCGTGTTTCCTGACAACCTGCACAAAGGGAAAAGGTCGGCTTGGCAAAGTCATGGCGCAGGAAACGAAGAATACTACCCGAGAAGCGAAAACAAAAGATATGCTTGTCAAGTTAATCCCTTCATTTTGCATGCGTCATTTAATCTATTGGAAGCAAGTGCTATTTTGCTGATGTTTAAGTTGGGTTCAGGATGCAAAAGTAAAGACAAATGAGAGGACTCAGCCAGAATATATGTAAATACAGTAACCATGTTTGAAATCGAAAATAGATTTACTGAATCTGTGCAACTCAATCAACCAGTGTTTTCGGGAATGCATGCGTTCCTGAGTTGTGTAGTGAACAAAAAACGAAGTTTAATTTTTATACAGATTTTTTGACTTCCAATCACATCAAAGCGGCATGGAAACAGATATACAAAAAACACGCTGTAATACGTACTAACCTTTCAAGCAATTTGATTAGCTTCGTTTTGAATGTAATACGTAAAAGGCTCCAACAAATAAAATTTGGAAGCAAACAAAATCTTAAAATACGGAAATCCTCAATTCCACTAGATGAGTAAATAAAATCGTTTTATCGCAAAAAAAGAAGAAATAATGATTACGCAAACCAACAAAGCCAACAACTAACGGGAAAAATAAACTTTTTTATATCGAAACAAATGTACACAAGCAACATTGTTTCAAATCTAAAGTTTAATGTAAAAAATATTTGGAGTTAAGCCAGTAGGCTTTGCAATGTGAACTACCTTTGAAGTGAGTTTACAATATTGTGACATTGCACACGACATTATAAATTTTGCGGGCTTCATTCTAAAAAACGTGAATTTCTCAAACTTGGTTTAGTATCAACTTTAAAGCCACAAGAAAACAGCGACAGTTAAAAAGTCAAAAATACTTGCCCCGAAGAAAGAAGACACGAACTGCAAAGCAAAAATTCCAATTGTCACAGAAGGTGAAATCTCTGCTGCTATGCCAGCTTGTTGTAAGACCAGGACACCGTACAACACAATATTGTCTATTCCAGTAAGAATGTAATTGGAAAATAAGACGACAACAGCAAAAAATTGTTTTCTGTAAAGATATTTCTTGTGTCAACCTCAGCAAAACTTGAAATCACTTCCATTAAATTACCTGTACTGTTTGACAGCCAGCATTTCCTTAATTCCTATGATGCTTTTGTTTGCCATTTCCTTCTTCATCACCTCGATTTCGTTCCTGCACTCTGTCTAGATATAATCAGTATATAATCGAAACGTTAGGCACTGCAAGCAATTGTACCGCTAGCACTTAAAAATGCCTTGAAAGTTTTCAAAAAAAAATGAATGTGAGACTTAGTACATCCATAAGAGCATCTTTCATATTTATATTTTAGCACCGCACCTGGTTATTTTTACGAAGTTTCCTAAGAATGGTTAACGCTTGCATTTCGTCGCCTTTTCTCAGCCAGTAATAGGGTGTATTGGATAACCAGAAGCTTGCAATAAGATACGCAACGGAAGGCACTGCTGCAATTGCGAAGATCGCTGGAAGACCGGTTATTGATCCCAATACCTGTCAAACTTTGAATTTTGCAACTCACACGCAATAACAACATTCACTACACAGCAATGCAGGTTGACTCACTTGCGGATGAGCGAGGACAGGACCACAAAAAGAGCCAAAAAGGAGTCCGATTCCTGAGACACATTGCCAGAAAGACTGCTTCGGTCTTGCTCCGAACTCAGCAGTCATTGCGGGAACAACACCTGTTCAGAAGTTCAGTATATATTAAATGCACACAAGCTATTTGCCATGAAGGTGCACACAAATAATTTACCTTTATCTAATATAGATATATGACGGAACCCCGTGAACTACCCACAAATCCCTTAGTTATTTTTTGTAATTGAAATCGTGCTTGGCAATGGTCTTCAATTCCGGTTTCATCATTGAACGAGAATTTAGTTGTTGATTTCGTACAAGAAAATCTTTCAATATAAGCCAACATTTTTGGCACTTAGTTGGTAGGAAGTTACTTTTTTCTCAAAACCAAACACTTTTTGTTAGTATACTCACTGTAAGATATACCGGCAGAAATACCAGTTAAAAATCTTCCAACAATCATTGCTTCATATGACCATGTGAGACACCCAACGAGCGATAGAACAACAGCTGAGAAAATGTTTACGATTTGACTGAGCTGCAGAAGTTGTTTCTTTGACAAGAACTTGAGCCAATACTTGCTAGTTGTGCCGCTTAACAATCCACCAGCAATGATGGTTGATGTAGTCAAAGTCAAAAGCAATGTCCAAATACCTTCAGGCATTGATGAGTTGTAACGACTCTACAGAAACGTGATTTGGTTTGTAATATTAGCGTAGGTATCTTTTTCAGTTTTTCAAATGGTATATCGTTTCTTCTTCAAAACATTGAAACTCTTGGGTTACTTACCGTATAAGTGGCGTTGTACATTTTTTCGAAAACTGGGATGACTGGACTCGGGTACGAGAAGCAGTACCCGGTAATCCAAAAGTTAATAAATCCAGATAGTATTAATGATAACTCGGCGAATCTTGAATTCATCTGAAAAAATGAAATTGTTTACTGTTTGGTAAATAGCGTATCCTTTTAAAAAAAATTTAGGATTTGGCTTGGCCATGAATTTTGAAGGTGTGAAACATTGGCGTTTGGTTTCGGTTCAGTTGGAGTTAAATGTTCAAAATCATTTATCCACCAAGCAAAAGTATTCTTAAAGTCGTATGAAGTGCAAAAAATCAAAATAAAGTGATACCTTATCAAGCTCACTGTAATGACAAGGTTGAAATTTTAGCTGTTGAAACTTCAAAAAATATACGGCTTTTTCTGATTTGTTCAAAATTTAAAGTATATACTACGCGACTTTGTACCCAAACAGTCATAGTGACCTAAAATGAAAACCTTAAAAGGAACGTAATATGTCACTGTTGTTATATTTCATTTCCGTGTTTTTTGACGTTCGGAACATGACTAATAAAAATAAAGTGTGCAGTTTTCTCTTGTGTCAGGATAACGTTGCACACTTCTCCGAAACAACAATTTGCACACTTTGCAACGCAGCAATTATGAACCAAAATTTGCACTTGCAGAAATCAGCAATTTTAACTATATGTTTGTGTGGAAGTGTTGGATACCGGAGAGGTATTGGAAGCATTTGGAAAATGCAAATACACTTTTAAGAATGAGTGGAATGCAATTGCTATTTTGCACAGCAATAGAAAAAGTTAGAGAATTTTAGGAAAGACATCATAAAACCTAACAACGTCATAATAACCTAATGTTCGCGAACGTTCCATTCGTTCAGAATATTTTGCGAAAAGCGATCGTTTGTTGTGAAAAAATAGCAACATTTTGAAAGACTGCGGAGAAAGCACAGCTCGACATGCAGTTTTTTCCTTGTGCTGCTCATTGCTTGAGCTACTTGTTGGAATCCACTGCTTGGCCGCACAAGACCTGATGTTGTGCTTAGTGCAATATTAGCTATGAGGCCCGTGAGGCACACGCCTCAGGGCCCCTGCTGTCAAGACATGAAAACTGGCATTCAATACAGTTATACCCTGCCTACGCAGTATGATTGTTGCTTAACTTTCAATGCAATATTTCAGGAGTCCGCAAATAGTGATTTGAGACCCAAATTTGGGTCGGGAGACCTTCCACTCTGTGGCACGAAGTCATTCAAAATTATATTTAAATTTTTCCATTCTCATTAGAGAGAATAAATTCGACCATTTAGGCCTACTGAGAGACCAAGAAAAACGAGATGAGCACATTAAGAAAAAGATTCCATGTCTACTGACATGGGTTTCAGACAATCTTGATCTCTAACATTATCATAAGAACTAAGAAGCCATCATTGGACAAGAATGAGTGCGGTATAACGAATCCAAAATAACGTCAAAGTCTAGTTATCAAATCAGTGTAGCTGTAATTGAAAGTGATGCCAATGTTAACGTTTCAGAATCACCAACAACGTTTAAATCATTTGTCACTGACGAGTAATGGCAGCTAACTATTACGGAAACAAAACTTTTGGCAAGCTGATATATGAATTTGCTTGCAAAAAAGTACTAAGTGCACTCTGATAGTTTGAGTGTCTAACATGGTGGGAAAACTGAGAACTTTTTCGCATTCCTGAGTTTATGATAGGACAAACGCTTTCATTTTCGCATTGCNTATGTACCCTTTTCATTTGATGCTGCAGAGTGTGTTATTTCGCGTGATGAACACGAGTATTATGGGGACACCATGCGACATTGTTTTTTGTTGAAAAGATGGGGGCCATCGCATAATTGTGCCTCAAGGCCCCTAAAAGCCTCATATGGCACCGGTTGTTCTGCAATTCGATTGTCTCGTCAGCCAGACGCTCAAGCATTGTGCTCCATACGAAGGTCAATAGATTGGACAGTGAAGTACAACATGGTGAATGGTTTGTTCCTCTGCGCCACACGCGTAAGCCGCAGAAGGTGCCACACCCCATTTGAGTAAGCAGGAACGGAAAAGTCCGACATCGCTCCGGAAGCGATTAAGTTCGTCCAGAGTCATTTTAGGAGGGCGGGTGCCGATGTCTGAGACCAATGTACGTAGGCACGTGCTCTTTTCCTGCCATCCATATTCCATCGATGCTCCGCCCAGAGCGCACCATTTCTGTTGTTGCCGTCAGATGAACTGAAGAACTGTTTTGCTGATGATTTGTCAATGCTGGTTGTGTGCAGAAGAGGTGGAAATCTCACAACGGATTCATCTGCAAGAGAGCAAAAGTGCTTCCAATCAGCTTTGTGAATGCTCCAGCGCTTCACTGCATCTCTGTAGGCAAAAATCGTGATCCTGATAAGTGTTTTGAGGGAAGGTCAATGTGTGACGGCGGCAACCTTCCTAGAACGCGTCTGTCAGTCAGTCGGTTGTCATGGCCCACAATCGCGTAAATCAGGTTCAGGATGGTACAGACATTCCATCAGTGAGAGAAACTGGCTGCTTCTTTTGGAATGAACAGCACCGCAAGGTAATTGGCTGTTGCCCAGGCATATAGGCCCTCACAGTAAGAAAAGGTTGTGCTAATAACTGCAGTTGAAATGTTGGTAGTTAAGGTTGCTAACAAACAGACTGGGATGTAGGAACGACGGGAGGGCCGATGGGTTGAGTCGCGAAGGTGGAGATTTGTCGACGTTGATGATCTCATATCCTGCAATGTCAACGCACAGCCCCTCTGTTTCTGATTGCTCTGGAGACTGGTCGACAAGTGTCCATTCCAACTGCTCATGAAAAAATGTGTTAAGACCGTGATTCCTGCTCAGGACTGACCCAGCTAGTGAAAAGTCATTACCTTTATCTTCGGTTGTGCAGTGAGACTCCTGAAGGATGATGACAAGTGTCTTGTTCTTGTAGGCTAGCTGTTCGACAATCTAATCTTGCTTGCAGTAAGCCCCTCAGTATACAACTGCAGTATGGTGGGTCGTCGGTCATCTTCGGCTGGAGGGATGTTGCCGCGCTTTTAAAAGGGCATTTCATTTCCTACCAAGCCCACGCCGAACACATCCGGGTAGCAGTGGTTGCTGTCGTAACGACATGTTTGCTAAATATTTAGGATATGCCGCAAAAGGGATGGCTACTTAATGGCACTTGTCACCTTCTCAGGGTACGCCGAGTGATTTACACTCAAATGAGACTATTTGGAATTGGTTACTATTAATCTGCTTCGATCATTCCATGACGTGCCTCTCCACTGCAGTGCATGGTAAAAACTTGTTCAAATGATTATACGTTTACTCGTTTTCCCGAGTAAATCCACAGTTTGGACACATATATCGTCATCTCGATCTTGTGTAGCGGGATGCCGGATTTATCGATGAGGTGGTCGCAAAACCAGCTTCTACAGCACATACTAAATTGAAAAAACGTTGGATAAATTTAATAGACTGTTTTGGTCCATCAAATCCGCCTAACATTTTGCAAATGGATACATGAAATACAAAATCAAAATACCTACTTCAGCTAGAGAGGCGATCAATCTGTCTAAAAAAATTCAAACTATGCGCAAATTTTTAAACAAAACTCAAAATTCCTTCATCGTTTTTCTCGACATTTGACAGGACCAAAAGTGCGATCCTAGTTGCTGTAAAAAATTTGATGGAAAGCTGGATTAACTACTACCAACAAACGCCAGCTTGCGCGAAACGTCCCGAGCGATGGAAATATAAAGGTCTGATAACAATGAAAAGAAGCTTATTCAAAAATAGAGCAAAATATGAAAGTGTGCAACGTTCAACCTTCAGTTACGGATTCTTGTAGGAGATGCGAACATTCAAAAAAGAGAACGTCAAGTCCGCTTGTGCAACGGGTAAGCAACAATAGAGTTTCCTCGCTCGATTAGGTTCACTCTCTTGTTGCTTGAGCGTAGCGGTATTTTGAAGCACTTCCTGAGTTGCGCGCTCTACGCATATGAGGCGATGCGCCGTCACAATCCCAATTTCCTTGGATTTAAAAGCATTGTTAAAATCATGGTTTGTTGCCACGCATTCCAAATACCCTTTGCTGATTTCATTACAGGTTGATAAAGTGCGGAGAAGACTTGAAATGAAATTGTTTAAAAATGCATGTTGTTGTCAATAGATTACGACCATATATCACCATTCACGACCCTTCCGCTGAAAACTTGAAAAAAATGGTTCATGTTATGAATTTGCCTGGTCTGTTTGATATTCGTAACAAGCAGCGCATATCGTCAATTGCTTTGAAAGCGTCACACACACAAATTAGTTCGTTGCTAAGAGCTATTTTCGAAAAAGTCGCTTGCGTAAGTTTGTGATATATTACTGCATACGAGACACTTGTAAATTGCAGCAAAGCTAAATTTATCCCAAATTCTTTTCAGGTTTGTCGCTGAGTTCCAAGTGAGTCACCGGTTCGCATCGAAAACTTTCTTATTTCCTTGAAAAATACTTGTTATCAAACGAGTTATGAACGAATGACCACATGTGAAAAAATTAATAGTTCTGTGCAATTTAATCAGTTGTGAATGAATAGCGCGTTATGAAAGATTGACGAGTTATAAAAAAAATTGCAAGTCATGGGCAAATTGTCGAGATACGTATGGATTACTCACTGGCTCTTGCATCTTTGTACAATGTATTATTTTTCATCGAAAACTACGAACAGATCCTACGAGTCCTGTCAATGTCTTGCTTTGTGCTCCGCTCTGAGACAGACAGTCGTACCTGGTGATATGGTTGTGCGATTGATTTGTCTGCAAAATAAATATGCTCTGCTGAACACAGGCCAAAATCTTATATAGGATGCTTTATCTTTGAACAAAAACACTCTCCTTCGACAAACAAGCAAATCTAGGTGAAATGCCTTCTCCTAGACTTTGGAACTTGATTTTGATAACCTTGTCAGAAGAAATTTGCAGAACTTTTTTAATAGGCCAATGTTCTTTCAATAGCAATGAATTCAGTATTTGTTGTCTTACAAGAAGTTGTGACTTTTCAAAACTTACTCGATTATGCTTATTTCGGAAGTACCAAACGCACACATTCACCAGCTGTTCTCTTTTAAAACGATAAATGACCTTTCAATCAAAGATCGCGAATCAAGCAGAAACGGATCTATTGCAATACGCTAATCTTAGAACCTAGTTACGCGTTGTTCCTTCAAAATAATAAAGTGGTATGTACCTAATGAATCAATTTTTTCTGCTCTGCTTCGTTTATTTGTACAAAATAATACATTAGAAATTCTGCAGTGCATGTCTATTAAAATACTGTATCTTCTCTCTGAACACGAACCTAGCTTGTTTGTTACATCTGCTCTTGAGGAAAACCTTCAGCAACAAATGGGCTTCCTGCTCTACAGAGCAGCAGAAATGCTTTCGTTTTCAGCATTTTTTTGAGAAATGAAGCATGACGCGTGATCAAGCAGAGCTACGAACCTGTACATTCACGCGAAACAGACGTTCAAGTGCGTTCTAAACTTGAATGCTAAAAAGACTCAAATCTTCAGCAGTATTTTCTTAAAATTCAGATTCACATTGCCAATATCATCTTATTTTTGTCAGCCAGTCAAATCACCTCTCATGACACTCAGCATATTTTTTTCCGCACTTGAAGTAATCTTGTGTATTTATTGGCACTACATTCCCAGTGATTCCTGCAGTCGTTTGTAGATTCACGGGTAGTGTAGCCATGTCTAAGCTAGGTAATGACAAACTCCACATAATGAATGATACTTTCTGTGAAACACTGTTGATACAAGACTAAAAAACATTCAGTGGCTGTAACATAGTGCCATCCTCTTATATCCTGACTTGACAAAACCTTTTATAGGTTATATACCTTATCTGAGCTGCAGGGACGTACGTAGGGTCCAATCCCGGATTTAGCTTTGTGCATTCCGTACACTGTTCTCCGCAAATAGAGGCCTCCACATAAATGTCCAGTTTCTTGATTGTTCAATTTTCGACTTGTGTTATAAATTTGCAAACTGCTCATATCTGTGACGAAGTGGGGAATTGATGTTTTATTTTAGTAAGGTTGGTAGACTGCGCAAGAATTACTGAAAGGTTTGACACTAATGAGCATTGAACATGACATCTTGCGACAAATTAGTTTCAATGATGTCATCAATCACTTCGCCAAGGCCTAAGCTCGTGAAGTTCCAGGTCTCCTATAAAAATTGCCTGATTGCGTTTGAGTGTGTGCATGAAATTTTTAATCATCTTGTCAGTTCAACGTCTGAAATATATTCACGTGGAGCCAGGGACTTCTACATGGCTCTGCGCACATAGGCCTCCACCCATCAAAATTGCCCTGACAGCATCATTATCACTGAGTGCTGACTGAGCAGTGACAAACACTGCAGATTGTTTACGAACGAATGGCAACCGGCAAAACAAGACTACAAAGCAACTTTAATTAGGAAGTTAATCGGCAAATTTATAGCATTACACTTTTGAAGGAAGTTTAAAGATGGAAAATAACCATTTTCGTTTTCTTTGACTTTCTGGAAGCTGCGATTTTAACGCCCACAAACTGTAAACAAGCTGAAGACAAAAGTTGTGAACAGCATGCAATACCATTGAGTTTTGGATAAAAGACGCAGAATTTTGATGGCCACCTTTAAAAGGACGAGATGTAATACAAAGAGACAGATTGTGGAATTTTGATTACATTGTGCATAAAGAAGTGACGAGCCCAAAAACGTTATCTTTGCAGACGTTTGTCAAAACGCGTGGCAAACGGTTTCAATTTTCAGGTCTATTAAAAAAAGCAGAGATGGGGATTAGGGCGGCCGATTGTGGAGTTTGTCTTACTGTTTTCTGCATTTCATCGATATTTTTGAATTAAAATTACAAGTAGGAAAACAAAGGTTTATCCATATTTTAGGTTCGACCGTTATTTTTCAGTGATCAATAACCAGTTTGACAATATCCTGTAACTCAACAAACCTTCAAGTTTTGCAAGCATCTATGGTAAAACAATTCGATTTGCGTGAGACGGTAAAACGTGTAATGAGATAAGCAGCATGTGCTTATAATGACATGCAACTGAGCAGCCTGGCGACTGAACCCCTCTTGCAAAAAATGAAAACAATCCCCATCTGCCTGACATGAAGGGATTTGTAAAATAGAGTTGGATGGTAAAAATAAGTTGCGGATACAGTTGAATTGTTCCTTGCAAAGTAACATGATGTTAAGAATTGTGGTTAACACAGACTCCAAGCCTCTCCAAGCCTCAAGGCCAACAATGTCAGCTGCAAAATATCAGGCAGATAATCACAATGCCTATTCTTTCCCGAACGACCAAAATGACAACAAGACAAGCACGGTTTGCGGTATGCCATGTTGCAATAAACGTTCCCCGGGATTAATGAACAGCAAAAACGCACTTGCACTTTCACAACGAACTGACCAAAACGGCAGCGCCGATGGCTGTCATTAGAACGGAAAGGATTCAACGACGAAAGTAGAAGGTTAATTTCTTGGAACGAAAGACCCATACAATTTCAAACATCGGCAAGTTTAAACAAACTCGAAATAGTTTTCTATCTGATCTCGATCGGTGGGTGCAAGCTAACCTCAAATCCATAGCGTGTGTTTTTATAATAACAAACGCATACTCCGGAGCTCATAAAGTGCCTACCAATCTGACTACAAAGCTCGCACTGGACAACATTGAGACATTGGCTTTGAAAAATCTTTAAAATTTGCGATCTACGTCTGTAAACAATAGGCTTTTGCTGCCACAACATGTGTGTTACAGTTTTAATCGTTTCTATGGAAATAAGTCAAATATCGCACAATACTTCCTCGGTAATTGCTGGTGCGTTTCATTAATATTTGTTCCATTTTTAGTATTTCCTTTTCACATTAACTAACACCTTCCCGTGATGTGTTCTGATTAATCATTCAACGAAGAAAAAATTGAAACGTCAACAAGTTTCAACAAACTCGAAAAAGTTTGCTCTTTGCAGAAAATGATAAAAGCTAATTGCACTGCTTCTTGATCGTGGTCGCGTAAAGTAATCTTCCCAGATGTGGTACTGCTGGTGCAGTTCACCCTGACCCCTGTCGTTCAGTAAAAGCGTGGTGTTTGGTGTTGGATATTCCCGACTGACCTTTGTGCCTCAAACATGATGTGTACGATATCCTTTCAAACTTGAGACAACTGCACTGGTAAGATTTGCGTAAAGGTTAAGTGGTCCTTCATTTAATTCAGTGTAAAACTTAATACTGTAAAACCACCGCGGGCTCAGGATACTGGCTAACTACTTCAGGGATTCATGAAGTTTTTTAAACCAAAAATGTTTGACATGTCCTGCATGATTGACTGATGATGTTGTGCCATGTGATGTTTATCTGTACGCCAGTGAAAAACTGTCATGTGGCGTTTATCTATACCCGATTGAAATAGATTTGGTATTTTATGGTGCATGCTAGAGAATACAGTATCTGGGTGTGAGAGCAGAATGCAGTGCACGTCAACTAGAAATTTTTGTCAACGTGTTATGACCAAGGGGTCACACACAGGAAATTGAAATAGACTAGAAGGGCATAGGATTAGTGAGAGCTTAAAAGAAATGTAAGAAAGGAGAGGGGGCAGTTGATAAGATAGCATTGGTTTGAATTATCGCTAGGTCAGAGTTGAGTTTGGAGAAAGCTATGAACCTGGTGTTAGGATTTAGCTAGAAGATTACTGTTGGGCTGTGGGTAGCATGAAGGATCAAGGTTTAAGTGAGGTTACTCTAAGATTATGGTTAGGTTATGCTAGAATAGGTTTATTGCTGGAGTGAGACCTAGGCTTGGTGTTAGGATTCAAATGTAGTGTTAGGGTTTAGAGCCAACAGGGTTAATGTTTTAGATTAGCGTAAGCATTAAGATTTGGGGTGATAGTGTTAGCGTTACTGTTACCTTAGAGTTAGGGCGAAGGGTCACAGTATGCATGGTCGTCGGAAGGGGATCAGGGGGGCCTTGCCCACACTTGATTTTGAAAATTTCAGCAAAAAAGTTAGTTTCATTAATTACGAGTGGGAAAAAACAAATTTCACCGCTTTTGGTCCCCCTGGAAGAATTTAGGAAAAATCCGCTAGTGCCCTCCCTGGAAAAAATTCTTCCGACGCCATTGACAGCATGATTCTAAAAAAAACCTGATGAATCCAAAATTAGTTGTCGAGATACGATAGTCCTTCGACCCTCTCTGCCTGTCAGCCAATGTGACTGTGAAAAACAAACCGTTTTCGCTTTAGTGATGCCTAAGTGGAAAATGTGCAAAAGAGAATAAGAAAAGAATCTGTCCATTGAATCCAAGATAAGGAAGCAGATAGATTTCGTCTCACCGTCGAACTGCAGAGAAAAGGAATCCAGATCAAAGCCTTTGTCAGTCTTCAGAAACACCTAGAGAATCAAATATATCTCTTCCACCAAGAACGCAGTGTTGGTGCAAGGCCAAATTTCATCACAACATTGCATGTGATGAAATGCATATTAGCGTATGGCAACAATAGGAAAGGCAAGCTTTCGTACATGTCCAAAACGATATGTTAAGAACTTATTTCAATGGCAAAAAAGGTGCATTCTGTCATTATTGACGAAATTAATGCTTCTGGATACTTCGGTCTGTTTCAATACCTGATCTTTCGGATGTTGGCCAACTGAGCAGAGCGTTCAGATACTTGCAAAATGGACAACCACTTGAACGATTTATTACATTTATGACACTTTTCGATATTCAAACTCAGAACAAGCGACACTGCTCTCAGGATAATATACTTTGAAATCTTCATACAGACATATTTTATCTGAATATATTGCTACTTGAGAGAGATGTATTCATCACCGAAAACGACCAATCTTGTTCAGCCACGAATAAGCACAGGGAATTGTTCCCTACTACAGCAGGCTCCACTAGCACGGAGCCATCGAATTTATATGTTCATATGAGACTCAATTGGCGCAAGGAAAACGTACAGAGATCCGAAATTTGGTAACAAGTAAATGTTCGTCCGTACATAGAACAGAAAAGATATCATTCTTTCACTGCATGATGTTGGCATTTGTGACGAGTAATCTTCAATGACAGGATTGCAGCTCACTTTAGTTTTACAAAATTAGTAACGTATGCATGCCTCTTCGTATGCGCATGTCTCTTCGTATGCGAACAAAGCAAGAAGGTCGAATGAGGGGTTTATTGATGAAACAATCTTGTCAAGAAACAAGTATAGACAAGGGTTGCGGAAATGTTTCTTCGTTTGCTTTGGCCGTCGTTTTGACCATTAGGTAGCATAACGCGTCTGTTTTTGAATACCGAGTAGCATTTANCGAAAGAAACCTGAGTATTTTCGTATACTATTCCGCGTGTGGTCNCTTCAGGCTTCTTTCCTAAACGTTTTTCGCATTAAAATGACGAAAGACAGCAGATAAGAAAAATTGAACGTTTCAAAAACAAACAATTGCCATACTGCATTGATTCGCGACCAATCGGAAGGGTATCTGCTTCCTTGAGCTGCTAAAGCCAAATAATTACACTGAGATCACCGCATGTGTTTGTTCATGGATTTAAATAAATATCACTCGCAGATTTCTTTTTTGAAAAGTTACCTACCTACGTGACTGCTTTCGGTGTAGGGAATAGCAGTTTTGAAGGCGAATATGTCTGCTTGAGTACAAAAAGTTAGCGATTGTGCGCTTCAACCTGCTTGACCGAATTTTGTTTGCACCGACGGGCAAATTGGTGCTTGGCAATACTGTGCCTTTCAAAGCAGGAGCTTGAACATTGTACGCGCAATTAGTTGTTGTTGAACTGCGATGCTTTCTATGAATCGAGACAACTGCCAGGTCAGCTGTCAGAGAGGCTTATTTTTATATAAGGACGTGTTACCATAACGAAGCACAGAAAGCGGTTTGGGGTACGATAAGCTGGTACTGCTCTGCTTTGGGACATGTGGCGATCCTTGTCAACAGTCGTTTATGAAACCATTTTTCTCGTACTGCATCACGCCACAAAAGAATAGGTGCTAAAGAACGTTTTCACTTTTTGTATTTTGAACAGCATCCAAAAACGTATGGCAAAAAAGAGCAGTCTCAGCTTTCGGAGGATATAAGTAGACTATCAGCACTGTACATGAGCGCTAAGACGCTATCAGTCGATGAAAAACGCAAAAAACAAATTCCTAAAGGAACATTAGTGTTCGAACCATTCGACGTCCAGAACTGTATGCCAGATATAAGGAAGTTGGCTGTTTCGCCGAATTGATACCAGCGGTCAAGCATTCAGATTTACAAATCTAACAGGTGTCGCAGCATAATGGCCAAAGATCGCGCAAACCTTAGGTACTTCAGCCGTGAGTTCACCAATGCCTCCAAGCAGGATGCACAGCCCTGGATGCAGTTAAGGTTGACACTTGTATCAAAGCCCGCAGGGAGAAAAACTAAGTTCTCGATGTGAGTTTGGACAACACGCCGACCTGTGAGCTTCAAGCAGTGTGGGTAGCTGAAAGATCCAAGTCATTTCCAACCTCAGCCGAGCATCGTTCTGCGTCTGCTTTGCTCAGAACTTTGAAAATGAGGTCGCTAAGTGTTAGGCTTCAACCTACTTGTTAGTTCTATAAGGCCAGTTATCATGGGAGATGTTAGTAGTTAAACCACGAAGATTCAAGATCAAAGCACCATTCCATTTTTAAACTTTCAGAGTTTGTCTATCAGCCATTTAGAACACATGATTTCCCCTAATTCCTTTCTCGTCCAGAGGTTTCTTCTTGTAGAATTTTCAGTTGCTTAACCATTTTCTTCCGACTAACGCAGCATTGAGTCTTTGTTTAAGTTTGTAGTTGAGGAAAACAATTTGTCGATGAAACGTTTCTGGAATGTTCTACGGTCCAAACAAGTTGTTGTTGCAGATAACTTTCTTAATTTATTGAGGTAAACTTTTTAGGCTTTGTTGTGTACACTGATCGTGGGTAATACAATGTTTGAAAGTTTAGTTAATCCGATTGACCCTGAAACGTTTCTGGTTTAAAAACATCTAATCTTCACAAACTCGAACTTGGGTCGGGTCTTGTTGCTCCCTGATGATCAGTGGCAACAATATGCAGAAATTCACCGATAGCAAAATTGGACTATCATCTTAGGTTGGGTTAACCTGGAATTAGGATATTGTTCCGTGAATTTGCTGTATGCCATATAACCGTATTCTACGGTATGTTTGCGGTGTTGCTAATGAATTTCGTATATATGAAAAACCTGGTCCTAAATACCAGCTGGTGGACAATACGGATACGGACTACCGTACATATTTTTTAATCAAAAACGTATATACGCATCTTTTCACTAAGAAGGAATACATTCCACTGTATAGCTCACAAGTACAGTAAAGAGACAGTTATTAATGCTTCCAGGCTCATCAACAAGTTTGATCATTGCTATATCTCGACAGTGTACTCTCAGTATGTGTCGAAGTCTATTTTCAAAAGGAGCAAACCTACTGTTTAACAGTGTCGAATGGATCGGAGATTTTTGCGATCCTAATCTAGTCCAATATTTTCATTGTGTAATCCAGTCCGATTCTAATCCGGTAGTAATATCCAAATATTTGATCCAATCCGGTTTATATCCGGAAAAAAACTCTGATTAAGCATTTGACTGCAGTGATGAACGCAGTTTCGACATCCATATATGATCCGGTAGAGTTTTTTGAAATCCAGTCCGATCCGGATACGGTTCTGAATTGCAGAATCCGGTTAGATCGCAATTCGGAGACCGGATCATGTTCAATACTGCTGCTTAAGAGTGCATTTTCTAAATTTTGCTGTAGCGAATTTGTTTACGATACTGGTAGTGTCTATTTCACATAGAAATTCATGCTCACTCTTTGCAATCAGGTTGTTCAACTTCTTTTGTCTGATGGTGCTCCTTTGTTCATTCTACCATCTTGAAAAATGACCTTCACTGCAGTGGGTTACAATGAGAGTTACATAATTGAGTAAATCGTAAAAAAACTCCAAGTGCACTACCAATTGCCAATCAATAGATGCCAAATCCAGGGCTGTCAATGAAATTTTTTGAAAAACCCCGTATAGACTCACCAAAAAAACAGATTTGAACCGAAAATCCGAGGTAAACACAAAATTAGGTGAATCTTTCTGCTCTCTACCATGTGTGGGCATCTGGATGTCATAAAACGTGCTAATGAATATATACAGTAACTTTCCTATGAACTTTCGTATCTGTAGGAATTATTTACCGCAGTAATATGGACTTGTTTGCATTTCTAAGGTGATCTGACAGAATTTGCAATAATGAAATCTTTATTCCCAGTGTAATTTAGTAGCTAACCTTTGAGATTTTGATCTTTGAAACTCTCTACCTAAAAATTTGCCACTTACTCTTTCGCTTTGGGCTTGCTTCATTAGTATCCTTGTAATTTGAACTCATTTCACCTAGCTAATATTTACAGCTTATACGATGTCAGTTGCTTGTTCTTCAGTTATGCTGAAGACTAAGGTACCTTGATAAAACACGACAAGGAAAGATGAGAGTAGAAATAAAGTCTAATCAACCATACCTTGCTTTATATCACCTCTATACGCAATTAATTCCTAAAAACCCCAGATCTTCACTTTCAGAAAAGAACAGAAATTCAGAAAGGCATTGAAAACCCCAGACCTAGGGGAAAAACCCCAGGTTTGGGACACTGGCCAAATAGTTTTGAAAGTACCGAAAAAGAAACGCAATGTACAAAACAGGTCAATGTGATGTAATAGTATTTTCTAAAAATTCCATTCATAACAACACAATCCAGCAATATCAGGAAATTGCTGCAATTTGGCTTCGTTGCTTGAGTGGTCACATAATGTTTCAAATAACTGTAAAATACTTTAATTTTGCATCACAGTGTACTACTGTAATGTAAAAGCATTCAAATGAATATTTAGCTTAAATGACAAGTTTAGCAAAATATTGATTTCTCGGATATAAAGAGATCCATCAGTAATAAATATATTAAGGGAGGTGGTTGCCCCGGACTTCTCTCATTCAGAGATGCCGTGAGGCTCCCTTTTTGAGAGCTTTGCATATTATTTTGTTTAAAAGCTTCTTAATCACTTTGGAGCAACATGCAAGCTCTGAAGCAAGTTATATGTTTGTAAATATAAAGCAAAATTGAGTGCAAATGTGCCAAAAACGGTCCCTCAACAACTTGAATATGGAGACAAAGAACAATTTTAAACCAAATAACTTCAAGCAATTTACAGTGTGAAATTGACTTTCACGCAGAAGCGAATTCCCAAAAAAATAAAAAATTCAAGTTGCTTTCAGTGAATAAGGCATCTGCATAAATGTGCCAAATATACGACCCCCTTCTTAAATTCTAATATCCACCCTGGCATACAGTAAACAACAAATTTAACACAAGGAACCGCGGGGCCCTCAAAATCGTGGGGCCCGTAGCAATTGCTGCATTTGCTACTATTGTTAATCCGGCACTGACGAAGTCGTGTATTATGCAGTTTGAACCTAAAACAAACCAAAAACGAGCTCAATCCGTAGGTTTTGTGAATTTTGAATCTGCAGTTTGAACCGTGTCGTTACAGTAAATCAGGAAAGATTTAGAATTTTATCCTTTTTTGTGGATTAAAGAAACTTTTTTCTTGGTGAAATCTAACTTTGAAAATGCAACTCCAACTGAACTGAAACCAACTGGCTTTGTTTCAAGTTTTAAAATTCTTGGCCAAGCGAAAATAGAAAAGGACCTTTCATGAGATGCACTGTTTGCACAACCTTAAAAATTATTATACGTTCAGGTGAATTCAAGATTCGCCGAGTTATCATTGATACTTACTGGATTTATTAACTTTTGGATTGCCGGGTATTGCTACACTTATCCGAGTCCAGTGATACCGGTTTTCAAAAAAATGTACAACGCCACTTGTACGGTAAGGAATGCAAGATTTTTACATGCGTTAAAGGGTATATTCCTTTGGAGAGAATATTTGTGCTCATTGCTACCAACTTGTTCAAACTTTTCCAGAGTCGTTACAATTCATCAATGCCTGAAGGTATTTGGACTTTGCTTCTGACTTTGACTACGTCGACCTTGCTTGCTGGTGGGTTGTTGAGCGGCACAACCAGCAAGTATTGGTTCAGGTTCTTCTCAAAGAAACAACTGCTGCAGCTCAGTCAAGTCGTAAACATTTCATCAGTTGTGGTTCTATCGCTGATTGTGTGCCACACATGGTCGTACGAAGCAATGATAGTTGGAAGATTTTTACTGGTGTCTCTGCCGGTATATCCTACAGTGAGTAACTAAAAATGTTTGTTTTAAAAAAAAAAAATCAGTTTCAACAGAATGAGTTCTTAAGAGAAGTTGGCTTATTTTGAAAGAGTTCATTTTTCGAGATCAACAACTAAATTGTGGTTGAATGATGATGCCATAGTTGAGAATTCTTGGCGATAAGGACTCGTCACCATTTAAGAAAACAAGTAACGCAAGAGCTTTGTAGGTAGTTTGTGAAGTTCGTTTTTAAATCTACATTAGATCAACGTAAAGTTCGAAGAATGGCCTTGATGGCCAATGGAGTGTTTGCTTTTAATATATAAAGTATTTCTGAACAAGTGTTGTTCCCGCGATGATCGCTGAATTAGGAACAAGACCAAAGCAGTCTTTCTGGCAAAGTGTCTCAGGAGTCGGACTCATTTTTGGCAACTTTTGCGTTGCTGTTCTCGCTCATCCGCAAGTGAGTCAACATCCTTTACGGTGCAGTGAATATTTTTATTGCGTGTAAGTTGCAAGTTTCAAAGTTCATAGGTGTTGGGATCAATAACCAGTCTTCCAGCGATCTTCGCCATTGCAGCAGTGCTTTCCGTCGCATATCTTAGTGCAAGCTTCTCGCTATCCAATACGCCCTGCTACTGGTTGAGAAAAGGCGACGAAATACAAGCGTTAACCATTCTTAGGAAACTTCGTAAAAATAACCAGGTGTGTTGCTGAAGTGTAATCCTGAAGAATGCATTTGTAAATGTACCACGTTCTTTGATATAATTTTTGTAAAATCCTTTACGGCGTTTCATACACTGACAACCGGTTTGCTGGAAGTGGTCACTTTTTGCTGATTCAATAATTATATCTAGACAGAGTGCAGGAACGAAATCGACGTGATGAAGAAGGAAATGGCAAATAAAAACATCATAGGCATTAAGGAAATGCTGACAGTCAAACAGTACAGGTAATTAAGTCGAAGTGATTTCAGGTTTCACTTAGGTTGACATAACAAATGTCTTTACACAAAGCAATTTCTAGTGGTTATCGCCTTATTGTCCAATTACGTACTTACTGGAATAGACAATGTTGTGTTGCACTGTAACCTGGTCTTACAATAAGCTGGCATAGCAGCACGGACATCGCCTTCTGTGACAATTGAAATATTTGCCCTGCAATTGGTGTCTTGTATCGTCGGGGCATATCTTTTCTAATTTTTCCTACGGCTGTTTTTATAGTCTTTAGCGTTTATACTAAAGCAAGCGTGAGACAATGACGTTTCGTTTGGAATGGAGCCTGCATCATTTTCAATGTCGTCCATAAATTATGTATGTAATGTCAGAATATCCAATGCTCACTGTACAGATTTTGTAGGCTATATTGCAAACGTTCTCAACAAGCTCAGAGTTATTTTCGAAGGTAATGTTTAAATTTGAAACCATACTTCTTGTGTATATTGTGCTTCAGTGTCATAGTTTATTTTGCTTTTGTCTTATATTTGGGTAGTATCTGATTTTTTTTTCGGTTCTGCAAAACAATGTTTTCATTCACCGATGAAGAGCAATTGATGAATTTGCGTGTTTTATGAACTTCATTTTCTGGCAATTTTCCCTTGCTTGAGCCGTTTGCAATTCTCGTTAAAAAAGAAGATGCTTTTATGTAAAAATGCTTGTATGTTTAGCAATTTATGCAATGTGTGGCAACCAAAAACTAACGATGACCAAACCTAGTTTTGTGTCAATGGAAATATTTTGGAGCCGTTGTAAGTCGTTCTCTGTGGGTTCTGTGTAAATCTGTTTACACTCAGTTGTTTTATCCCTGGAAATTTCAAGAGTGTAATTCCGTAACATACTGCATTCACTTTTGACCAAGCTTATTTGTTACATTGCACAGAAACAGCAAATATATTTTTAAGTTCACCGATACTTTCCAATAGATGCATGTCGTGGCGTTGTCCTTTGGTTTGTCTTAACGTTTCATTTCTGAAACCAAATTATAGAATCTATTCGCTGGGCGCTATACAAAACTTGGTCAGGGCATTAGTAGGCTCGAACCCTTTTTTTTACCTGCCCAAAAATGACAATGTCACAAGTGCCAGAATTGGAAATTGAACATGTAGCGCAGTGAAAGTGCTATTGAACGACACAGACTTCTTGCAAACTACTATATGTCTACAGACGCAGATGCACATTGGTACAGATGAACAATGTGGTCAGCTTTCTTTTGAGAACGAAAGTCGTGCAAACAACAACTAGCAATAGAAACTGCAAGGGTAACATTTTTCAAAATGTTTTCCAGAAATATTACGGAAATCTGGGACGCAGATTCGCATTTTTGATTACCAAACTCAAACCCATTCTGAGAAATCAACGCAAAATACAGTCGTATTTGTAGGTTCGCTCGAGCACAGAAGTTGCGCAAAACATAGAAAAGATGTTTGCTCTATTTTATAACCTTTCATGTTCCGGTTTTAGGGCACGGAAATCAATCTCCAGCTCAAGATTCGGCGGAACTTGCCGGACGCCAGTGTTACTGTTACTTGCAAGGCCATGAAGGGCGCATTGCGTATTCTTATGATCTCTCAAAAATGTAATGATAATTCCGTGCTTAAAGGGTTTCTAATCCATTTAATGCCTGCAAAAAAATAAATAGTCGACATTCTCAGACGGATTCATAAAATGGATTCGAAACCACGTTCACAAAGACGTTGTGATCCAGTTTGTGCCTTAGCCATAATTCACTTCGTATCTTTGCTATCATACGTCAACGATGGCATACACGTGTCATTGACCCTAGATTCGTATTTCTGCCAAATAAATCGCTTATAAAATTTTGCCTGTTTTTGGTATTGCTGTTCATCGTTTTATGTTAGTCAAGTTTTTGAAAAAGACGCAGCACAGGCAATCAAAGAAATTTTTGAATGAATCGGGAAAAAATCCAAAGCGTAACATTACATATGCCACTGCTCTAGAAAGCTGAAGTATGCCTCTGTCTTTCAAATTAATTTCGTTTGTACACCCGAACCAGTGAACTCGTTATTGCTCATTTAAATCCAACGCAAACAGACGCGACCTTTCTGTGAAAGCTTATTTACTGAAAATACCTTTTGTGACTTGAGATTATGGTTAAGTTCTTTTCAATATTTATTCATGACAGGCTTAACACTGATTTTCAGACGAAGCTGATTGAATGGTTTGGAGGCTTAAAAACAAACATCACAGGCAGTCTTCTCATTATTTTGGCGTACACTTTATTCACCATCAGTCAAGCTCTACTGCTCCGTGCACCCACAGTCATGGCAATCCTCTCCGTTGCTGCAATTGGTCTTTTTCTGTTCGGGTATGTCACATGATGTTTTTTATAAATGTTTGCTCGTTTCCTTGTCAGTGAAAGAATATGGAGTTGTTACGGTAACATTGTGATGTGCATTCTTTTGATACGTGTCTTCGCATTACCATCGAACAAAGGCGAACAATTTTGATGAAAATCAAAGGACACTGTGGTACTTGATGCGATAAAACCAACTGATATGAAAGCTTCAACTTAGGATTATAATCAGACGAAACTGAAAAGCACGTCTGTCTCAAGAGTATGTATCGTTTTTGTCAAGCATACCAAAACAAATCGGCTAAGTGATGCAGAGAGTTGAGGATGCGCCAATAAAGCTTGGTAGGGTCCGTTGAGTTACCGGTCGGGTCATACTGAAGACTTGAAAAACTTTAGTTGCCGTCTGCCCAGCCTCGTGGTTGTGGAAAAATGTGGGTTAAAGGATGAGGTGAACGAAGGGTGCTTCAACTGACTCGCCACCGAAGCAGTGTTCACTGAGAAAAGTAGCCGTGTGGCTCCCGGGGCAAGCAAGCCGAGATGGGCTCACGCAGAACACTTGTGACGCTCCAGAAGGAGTACACAACGAGTCAAATCAAACCGAACTGATATAAAATGAAAAGTGGAATTTTTTTTTAAGATTGGGAAATTGTTAGCCGAAAGTAAAAAGTGTCAGTGGCTATATTTCGAAATGAAAAATGTGATGAATCCTTTCGTGGAGAACATTGCTCGCTGTTGGTCGTTTTTCTGCAGAGACTTCAAAAAACGTTTTTCTCTGAAGTTTTCTGTCCAATATTTTCTAATCTAAAACAGTGGTATTTATAATTGCTGATAGGTGAACTTCACTGAAGGGCTCTCTTCAACTTTTTATCATTTTTAGTGAAAGCGCACAAGTCTAAGTATGCTTTATAATTGGGAAATAAATAAAAGATAATTGCTTAATATGTGAAGTTGGTCGGCCGGACATAATGCCGCAACCTTTGTGCTGATGGGAGAATTGACGATTCAACCTACAAGGCCAACTGCTTTTGGGTACGGTTCTTTTGTACTTTGGCTCCTGTCATGGGTAGTGGGATTCGTTTCTCCATATCTGCAGGTGAGGTTTGATGTGAAACACATTGTTATTATAGCGTATTTCCAACTCTTGTCTGCATATCGTTGCGTTTATCCAAAAACAATGTTTTTGGTCAACAGGTCAACTTCGGACCATATGCAATGGTGATCTGGTTAGCATGCACTGTTGTTTTCCTCGTCTATCAAGTTGTCTTCATTCCAGACGCAAAGAAAATCAGTAGAAGAAATACAATCTTAACTCAAATAACATAGAATAGAGGGCTTGACAACTGATCCAGATTTACTGTACAGAAAAAGACAAAGAAGCACAAATACTAAAATGACGAATTCAATTTCATGTTGTCCATATTTTAATTATTGTGAAAAATTAGTTATATTTCAACGTTGAAAATGAAAACACTTATTTTGAATTATTGTCAGAAAGATTTGTATTGAATGTGGTTCTGGGTTGCAGTAGAGTCTTTGCTTTGTAGATAAATATTGATATTATCTTCCAAAAGCAGATGATATCTACTCAGTAGGCAAAATATATACTTTGATATGATCGTCTGATTCTTGGCTGTTAAAGACTTGCTTTCAGTAGACAGTGAACATCAAAAGTGTGATTGTTTTTTGCTTTCGTAAAGGGTTTAATCTGTTGAACTTCAGCTTTTACGACTTACTGAATCAGTTATGTCCATACCGGTCCGCATTCGGCCCAGGCGAAGATTTTGTGTTGCCCAGTGTAGGTTTCCCCTGTACTATCAGCACAAACAGACAACCTGTACTTATTTTGATCATCTCAATTTTGACATTTTTGATGCCGTGGTAGGCTACTCCGCGCCACTTTATCACGTCTACACTGGGCATTGGGAGATTTCCAAGTGCCAAGTGGCAATTTGGCGGAAAACTTATTTCTAGATTACTGATTTCTGCCCTTGTTGTTCCATGCGCACTAAACTTATCTGTGACAAGGAGCGTAGTCTGAAATTTTAATTGCAACATTTCAAAGCAAATGCTGTTGTTGAAACTTGATATAGCATTTTTATCCCCCTGAATCTCAGTGTCAAGCGAAATTTCTGACTTGCGAAATTTCTGACTTCACGCCATGGGCACATGCACAGAGAAATATTCTACATATCAAATACCCAGATAAAACTGATGTTTAGGGCTAAGGGTTTGGTGTTTCGGAAAATGTGTCGGGTTAGGGTTTGGGTAAGGTTAGAAAAAGAAAAATAGTTGAGGTCTAAGACTATATTTTTCAGTGGTTACAGTTATTACCGTACTATGGCTTGTTGTGGCTTGTGGGTATCTAATATCTTATCGAAAAGTTTTAATTTACACAACATACATCGAAAAAGTAATCGCCAAACTTTATTCCGTTACTGTGAGAAAAAAAATAACTGAAAAAACATAATAGGTCAGAAATTTCGCTTGACACCGGGATTTACCCAAGTTGGGCAAGTCATAACTCAGTAGTACATGGACCTAGAGAGATATTCAAATCATCTAAAGCTGTGGAAAGTCTTGTGCTTTCTATTAAAAATGTTTCGAAGTCTTGGATTCGAGCTTTTATGTGAGTGACGTCATATTAGTTGCAGGCTTAGTTTTTTTTAGCTTACGTCATCTGGCCCTGGGCCCCAATCGCAAGACGGGTCCTTTTGTTTCTTAAAAAAAAGACCAGGTTAAAATCCGCATCTTTTGAGCCTTGGTTGGCTTTCTAGCTTTTGTGTTTAGGAAGTTATGGCCAAAAAACAAGACATTTTATAATTACTCCCCGAAGGAATTAATTGTTTAATTGTTTATTTTGTGGTTTTCAGGCCATAACTTGCCAACCACAAACGCTAAGAGGTCTAATGATGCGGCTTTTCGCCTATTTTTTTTAAGAAACAAAAAGCTCCTTCTTGCGGTTGGGAGTCAGGACCAGGTGATGTGCGCCAAAAAGGCATAAACGTGCCCTCATTATCATATCACCGACAAAAAAACTGAAATCGGAAATTTCCCATTTTTTTAATCGAAAGTAAAGTTTTTTTGTATCTTCAGATGGTTTGAAAAGCTCTCTACATTTGCGCCAAAATTTTTGCGCGCCCAGGACTTCAAAGGTTAAGACAATGTCGTTTTTTTATAAGCTCGTAACCAGCTGGTGTTCAGTTATTAGACCCGTTACAAATGGGCAAAATACAGGCTATTTAAGCGAAAAACAAGATCAGATAAACATTAAGAGACGAATGGTGTAAAAATGACAACTATCCTTTACGTTAGGTTTCATAAAAACAGCTGTATGTCAGTCTCTAGTTAAAGTTTTCAATTATGGCTTTCATACTGACTGCAAGAGAAGTAAAAACCCTTAAAAACCATCAGCGGGTATAAAAATTTTATCCGAAAGATTACAGCGCTATCTCCATTAATCTCTGGCAAAAACTTTTTGAGGAGTTTCTACAGTCAGGTGTAAATATTAGTCATTCAACTGTCTCAAGTCGATTAAACATGAGGTTTGGCCTAAATGCGTAAAAACCAGCCCGAAAACCTCTGCTTTTAACTCTAATGAAAAAGAATCTTCTCAGCTTTGCCAAACTTCGCCGTAGCTGGACATCAGAAGATTGGTGAAAAGTGCTGTTTTCTGACCAATCTTCAGTGTAACACTTTTCTGTCCGCATGCAACGTGTTTGGCGACCTTGTGGAAAACGAATCCACAAGAAATGCATTTTTCTTACAGTGAAACACTTCTCACTACAGATGGTTTGGTGGCTATATCAGCTACTGGTACTACGGTGGTCAACACTTTGGCGCCTGGAATGACCATAAATGGAGCAAAATATATGGAATTTCAAACAAATGTTACAATTGCCTATGTCTGTTCATCTATGCAACATTTTCATGCATAGGGTAATTGGCTCCCTTGGGACAAGAGTAAGGTTGTTAAGAATTTCTTGTGCGAGAAAATGCTCGATTGTTGGACTGGTCCAGAAATTGACCAGATTTAAATCCCACTGAAATTTGTGGATGCTGTTAAGGAAAAAGGTGTCGGAAAAACAGCCAATAAGCCAAAAATCGTTTGTGACCGAAAAATAATTCTGGAGTAAGGGGATCTGTCACAAACACTGCATGAAACTTCTGGACGAAATTCCTTAATTAGCGCTGTTGATTAATATCCTGAACACATGAAGTACTAATTACATTGCAAATTTTTTTTTCGTTTGTTCTTGCCTTTTTCTTTCACGTTTCATAGAAATATCTGGTTTTATTTTCAGCAAATTAAGTAAAATATGAATGCAAAAATACGTAATTCACGCAAGAGGTATTAAACATTTGCACAGCACTGTGGTTTCGCGTTTTTCAACGCATCTTCAGTCCTGTAAAAACGTAAGGCAAAGCTTACTGGCGAAATGTTGACCCTTAAAACCAGTATAGAAAAAGTCGCACACAAACTGTGGCTAGTAACAGGGAGCAATAAATTTGCAATTTTGAAAGGCTGACCTTCTTAGAGCTTCATAATCTAAGCCACTGCTAAGAAATCCTGCGTTTGGCAACGGCGTAGAAAAAGCAATTTTGCCCTGGGGATAACCCCACGTACGTTTTGACGGGTGCCAGAGTCAAGCCATGCGGAAACAGAGCGTAGCAGTCCACGAAAGATCGAGAAGAGCCGAGCGTTTGAACGTATTTCGAAATCTTGAAAGCCCGCCAACCGCCAAAGTGATAAATTTCGATGAAATTGGACTACTAAATTAGCTTGACTGAAATAATTTTAATTAAGACTCTTGCTTAGGCACAAACAAACAGTAGATAGGCAGCACACGATGAAGAAAAAGTTCGGTTTTTCCTCGTACAAAACACAGCTTCGTTGTCAGAACAGTTCGTTAGTTCTCCCTTTACTTTTATAAAGAATATCACGGCCAAAACAAACGATACAAATGACATATTGCAAGCGTTTCGATAACTCCTGTTATCATCATCAGTGCATAGCAATAGAACTGCAATGATCTTGCTGCAGGTTCTTATTGATCATTCAGGAGAAAAGCGCTGTAAAAAAATGAAAAACGCAAAGGACTGTTTTGGTGACGTAGTGGCGCGAAGCATACGTGGTCACATGACTCAGCTGGATACGAGCCAATGGTGATGGCGCGTGACGTCGCGAGTGAAGCATGAAGCTCTGTTACAAGTTAAAAATGTATAGAGGTATCGACGGGATGTTTGCATTCAGCTCTGGTTTGTGTTCTTGAACGAACAAAAATTCAAGAATCTGCAGCCATCGCCAATTGTTGTCACTCCCAATGACTTCAGGGTTGTGAAAGTCAACCCGATGATCGGCGTTGGCTTGCAAGTGTCTGCATATTGAAGAGCTCAGTGACGTTCGATGCTCTTCTATACGATTTATTAAATGCGTTGCTTTTGCCCGATGTAGGAGGCACCGCATGAGCGCTTGTACACAACGTTAAACCGGTTTAGTAAAACTTGCCGGTCTTTAACAGAGAACCAGTTTTGAAGCTTTCGAGTACTTTGAAAACAACGTAGCTTCACGTTCACTACACCCTTGTGTCTTGTAGTTGTAATGAAATATATTTGGGTGAAGGAGAGGGTTCAGCCGGTGCATCAAGTTGTTGCGTGACAACGTATTTTCTGCTTAAGAATTGCTCTCCCTTTACTTGTCTCGGGGTTCTTTCAAATGTCAACATTTGTAGGAAGCAGCAGTAGCGGTTATTAACTCCATTGATCGAAGACAACAGAACCAACTCTAGCATCGCGACGTGCTTCAAAGGAATCTGCCTGCTTATTTCTGCTTTCATACTTCTGCGATCATTAAAACTTGAACGTATCCATTTTTTCCATAGTTATAGGCCACAAAAATTGCACAAGTATATTTATCACAGTTTATTTCACCGCAAAACCAGTTTCACATTTTCAAACGCATCTTCACTCCTGTAAAAAGCGTAAGGCGAACCATACTGGCGAAATGATGACACTTGAAAACAAGTATAGCAAGAAACACACACGAAGTGTGGCTAGTTGCAATGACCAAAAAAATCTTAAAGCATATAGCGATCGATCTTGTCATACATGCTTGCTTCGTCCATACCTTTGGCAAGGAGGTTTCCAAAAACCACCAAGCAAATCGCCGAGCGTGATCACTGCAAAGTAACGATTAGTGAGGTTGCTAGTTCTGCATGATCACTTTAGGTTGGGAAGTGCATCTTTATAAATAGAAAGTTGTTTGAGTCTTTTATCGCAAACACGTGTGACAAATTACATGCCCAAAAATGTTTGCTCTTGCAGAAAAAAATTAGCCGAAATATTTTTTTAAGAAATGAAGTCAAGCTGGCGAAAATCTCATTTGCAGTGTTAAACTGTTATTGGTGCTATTATTTATTGTAGCCCAACATACTTTAGTCCATTTCGCGTACCACAGTTCAATTTTTTGCTCATTCAAATCAAGGACGCGACAAAGGTTTAATGACATTACGTAGAGGGAAAAGATTAGTTTTTTCAAGCGCCGGTGAGAGATGTCGTCACTCTCCTGACAAAACAAAGTGAAAAAATTTCAAAAACACAAAGGTCATCAGCGTGAATCGCTAAGTCAAATTTGGTTGGTCGTTTTTGAAGCCATAGTGAACAGATGGAATTAGTTGAAGTTGAAAAGAGATTTCTGAGGATCCAGTGACGACTAGATGTAAGAAGAAAGAAACAAGCATTAATTACAAGGAGAAACAGAATATTTGTAAAAAACGAAGCAAACGAAAACGAACTGAATTGTTGCGACCTTCGCAAAAATAAAAATACTGGAAGTACCTTAACCCACCCGATGATACTGTATAAAAAATGAACAAAATTCTGTCAACACGTTGGCAGAGCGATGAGATAAAGTGAGCAGAAATTGGACATCAAAATCTGAAACCCAGCAAAGACCTGGGAACCAAAACCTGAAACCCAATGTGACGCGCTCAAACTGAGCTGTTACATCCACAAGGCTTATATACGCATCACTTTCTGCGCCAAGTCGTTTTCGTTTTCTCACAATATGAGTGACAGTTTTACTCATCCACCTGGAGTCACAAGGTCGGTCATGAGAAAATCATATGTGATTGCCAGGTACTCGAAATGCATAGAAAGTTAAAATTTTCAAAGAGTAGACCAAAATAATCTCGTGATTAATTCTAACTTTCAATTGAGCACAAGAGCTATTGGCTTCCATCAGTCTCCATAACATTTGAAAAATCGAAGGCAATTTTATTTGAATATCACAAAAGAGACTATACATACTATACATCGAGAGGTATCTACTGGAAATATACACACGATTTAAACGTGATTGCCATGTATGCCTGAAAATAGTGACGTACAGAGGTTTGAGCCAAGGGGAAAACTTATCTACAGAGGCCCACTAGCCAAAACTCAGAAAAAAAGTGAGAAACGATAGTGAATCCGCATAAATCTAAATCTGGATGGTTGTACTAAAACCGTAAATCACCGGAAAACACTGCGTAAAACGCAAAAAAAA
>JGI24022J15233_10000076_pt1 | contig 36236 bp, 20 predicted proteins | sample Ectturendosymbi2_FD_15233 | JGI IMG/M metagenome (IMG submission 15233)
AATAAATAAGGTATAAAATTTGCCAAGCTCAGGCCTTCGGCCGCTCGTCAGGTTATTTCATTCATGGTTTTGAATTTGTCCCGGTTTAAGCCTAAGAAATTATGGTAAGTCTAATAATGAATACCTATATAATAAAATATTCAAAGCTTTTGTAGCTGTGTAGTCGTGCTGTTAGCAGGGAGTATGATTAAGATATGATACCATTGCAGATTTAAGCATAAGCAACAATAGAGTTGCACGGCACGCCATTGTAAAGTAGGAATTTTTATTAGAAACCATTAGGCTTACTAGCAAGGTTTTCCAGATTATTGGCGAAGTTCACTGGGAAACATTACGTTTCCAAGCAGTAGCGTAACATGAAAGTTATAAATAATTGGTAGCAAACTAGCATTGCTTTGCAGTAGCAGTACATTACCAGTAGGGTATAAAAATCAATGTAAACAAATGTGGACTTTTTTTGAAGTTTTCATTTGTGGCAATGATCTGTTTTCAGCACGGTAACAACAGTTTTGTTTTCTCCTAAGCTTTGCGTGTTAAACTGTGCTTTACTTACGATTCATCACTGCTTATTTTGAGTGCAAAAGATAAGAAATCAGAAGTTTTCAGGTAGTTTTGAAGAGTCAAATGTGAATTTCTTCTCATACTATTTCTTTGAAAAAGGGGCTTTTTAAACACATCTTCGCATTGCGCTAATGCAAATGTGTGCGTTTTTGAAAGAGCACATGAGAGTCGACCATGTGTTTTGCTCTCTTGGTTTGCCGCAACAGGCAAAGCACGCAACGAGTGCAAAACAGCTAGTCATTTGGGACTTCTGCTTATAAATGCTCTGACACAAATGTAGTTTTCCAAACAGCCATTTTCTTGATTCTAGTCGTAAAAAATTAACAAAAGGTTCTCAGGCATTGACGGCAAAACCAGCGATTGCCTTTCCAGAAATTGCTTATATTACCGTTATCTTGAGTTACGTTTCTGCTAGTGACTGTTCTCTGAAGCCTCTGAATTGTGATTGTTGTTTTTGCGCTGATTTGCTCATGGTGACAGCGCTGCTTGTGAAACACTACCACATAAAATTACTCAAAAAGGTTTGGTGTATTCTTTTAGTTTTGTGCACTTGATTTAATTCATTTTCTATTCAACTTGAGGCACATCAAGTCAATAAAATATTAATACGTGAAAATGACCAGAAGCCGGAGCCACGAAAAAAGAGAGCTCCGGGGCCAGACCCACACTCATGAAAACCAACAGCTCCGGAGGCGGAGCTGGAGCTGTGTCATTTTTACGACAGCTTCACAGCCCTGAATAATACACGCTGTAACCGGGCACATAGACGATCCAGAGTAAAAATTTAACAGATAAATTGCTGTAGCAACAACCTCCAACGATTATATCATAGTAAAAAAAATTGCAAGAAACAAACAAGTCATAATATTAGGCTAATGTAGTTAATTCAGTGAGCGATTAGTGGTTGAGCATTTTCGCCCCTTTTATGTTGTTTCGCCCCCCTGTCGCCCTCTTTGGATTTTTCGCCCCCTAGCCATTCAAAATCGACCCCAAGGGGGCGATTCCGCCCACTTTGAGAAACACTGCACTATACTAAAAGTGGTTCAGTAAGCACTAGAATCGATATATTTGAGTGTAACTTCACGAAATTTTCCTGTGTCATGCTCTGGAAACATCCCTAGAAAAATAGCCTATGAATCAGAGATGAGCAGACTGTGAAATTTTTCAGTCCAAGTCCAACCCTGATCTGCAAAAATTGAATCCAATCCAGTCCTGATCCGCCCATGCAAAACCATGTATTTTATTTTGCCTCATGAGGCAAAATAGACAAAGTATTTTGGTGTTTCCAAAATTTAACAAGGAAGTGTTTATTTTGCCATCAGAAGCAAAAGCACTGCTGGAGAATTTTACCATTAGGCGAACTCGACTGGCAGAGTTGTGAACAAGTGACAAGGATGATACACTTGGATTAGTGCATGGTCTTCGTCACATGACCTAACACTAAACCCAAAACCTAAACCCAAAACCTAAACCCAAAACCTAAACCCAAAACGTAAACCCAAAACCTGAAACCTGAACCAAAATCCTAAACCCAAAACTTACACCAAAATCAAGCCCAAAACATAAACCTAAACCCAAAGGCTAGACGAAGGCTGCCCAACCCGCGGCCAACGAGGTTGTTTTAAGTGGCCCGCGATGTACAACGTTCTTAAGCAGACTTTTTAAAATTTTGGTATTTTTTTATAGGCTCAAGTAGATTAACCATCAAAACACACTAAAATTATACCTGTTGTTTCTGTTATGGGCTTACCACCCAAAAACTTGTATAACAAACGTTTCGAAAATATGTCAATTTTTAGATTTGGTTTACATCCATACAAGCTGGCAACACTGCGTGCAACTATAGGACTCATTGTCACCTCGTGTTATCGCATAAAAAAAACTTATCAAAATCAAGGGATTTGTTACGTCACAAAACGTTTGTGGCCCGCAATAAATTTCCTCATGTGAAAGTGGCCCGCAACACTAAAAAGGTTGGGCAGGCATGGGCTAGACCCTAAAACTAAATCCTAAATGTAGACTCTAAACAGAAACCTAAACTTACACCCTAAATCTTTACCATAAACCTAAACCCAAAACTTTTTGAAAATGTAGGGCTACATAAAAAGTATTCCCATCAAAGGTGTAATCTCTACTAGCCAAAGCGAATGTTGAGAGCAGAACCACTAAACACTCGCACAGCAGGTACAGACACTAACATCTCGACTAAGTTCACCTTGCTAGTAGTAATACGAACTCAACGCTACATGTGGAGTCTGTTTGGAAAAAGGTGGAAGCAGTTCGAATAGCAAAATATTTTCAGCAGAGCTTTTGCCATTGATGGCAAAATAAACACTACCTTTTAAAAAATCTGTAAAATCGCATTACAACTAAATTTTTGATGCAGTTAGAATAATCACATCAAAGCAACAAAAATTTTCTCAGTCCGATCCTGTCCTGATCCGCCAATTTTCAAAAAAGTTGCAGTCCTATATAGTCCTGATCCGGTCAAAATTGACTTCAGTCCTGATCCAGTCCGATCCAGTCCTGGTCCGTGCTCATCTCTGCTATAAATGACTTGGAGTTCATGTCATCCATACCATAATATAGATTTAAATATTTTTCTGACAGAACCTGTTCTTAACATGTTTGAATGCCACCACCGCATATGCTGTAACTAACTAACTTATGACATGATGCCGAACCTGCTGTACGTGTGCAGGCCTTCACAACAACGTCCACGTCTGCGAACCGTAACGAGAAGTAGTTGTAAGACCACTCGTTACGGTTCCTGAACGTTGTAAGAACAATCAAAAGACACGTTCTTTCTAGTCATATGTTATATCATTCGTTGCTCAAGGTAAATGTTAAAACCGGGCACCACTTAGTTAATATTTCTTTTTAAATATTTTTTTGGTTTTCAGTAAGTTGTGTTTTTTGCGTTTTTTAGAATATTTTCAGGTGATTTGGGGTTTTATATAGCCATTCCACCCAGATTAACCATCATTTTTCTCGTTTTTTTCTTAGTGTTGGCTAGTGGCTCCCCTACAATGGCCAGTGCGTACCCACAGCTAAGCTTTCACCCTGGCTCAAACCTCTACCTACTTTGCCACTTAACACACGTGTTACTGCAGCAGTTCAAATATTCCTGATGAAAAGTTTCTTCATAAGAGCTTTTGGAAAAACAGTTTTCATGCGCCATTATGTGTTCTGTTGAAAGCAGTCACGCGTGAACCTCACTCGTCGAAGTTGTTTTACGGCAGTGGTGTACGGATATCGAAATTTTGCAATCCTCATCCAATCCGAAACTTTTTCATGAACTCCATGTCCAATCCATATCCGAAAATTAAAATTATGGACTCCGATATCAAATCCAAATCCGAAACCGCTCGCTCAATTGCACATTAGCATACATATTTGTTAGTGTGTATTTTGTCTCATGAGGCAATAGCTGTGGTTATTTTGCCTTTTGTCAGACACGATTGGATGAAGTGGTCATGTGACAAGAACGATACATAAAAAGACAACCGCTGCGATTTTGGATTGAAGTTATGATTTAAAGCTTTGATTTAGTCAACAGTTGACACAGACAAGAAGCCACTGAAAGCTTGCTAGCATTGAAACCATGATAACACTTATCCATTAGATTTAAGTCGTTACAGATGTCATGGCCAACTAAGCAGGTCATGCGTTATGAACTTGTCATGTAACGATTTTAACCAATTGTGTTAGGCTAAAGCAGAATAACTTCAGCAGTGCTTTTGCTTCATGAGGCAAAATAGACACCGCCAATTTTGAATTCAATGAATGCCATGGCTACAACTGTCCACCACAATGAGCTTATGATTGATCTTGACAAGAATGCACAATTCTTTGTCTGTGTGGTATGGGAATTGTCACACCGGGGTTTTCCGGAAGTCCGCCCTGGGCCGTTAGTTGGAAAAAGACAAATTGGGAAAATAAGACGTGAACCAAATAATCGCCCGGGCTGTTATACGGCAGTTACATATTGCCTGTGTCCATGGGCGCAATTTGGTGGGGAACACGGGGGACGTATCCCCCATTTGTTAGATGGGGGGATGTAATATGCATTGTCCCCCCACTTTTTCTCTTCAGGTTTTGTATTTGGAGAAGTTCCAAAAATAAAAGTGGCGTTTTCCACGTTTTGTGTGAAGTGCTTTTCATGTTAGATGTTACACATAGCCAAGTTGATGTTGAAACAGAATATGGTGTGGTATCACTGGATTCTGTTAGTTTATCAGCTTTAGTTTCAATAGCATGATATTTAGCATTTTTCGAGTGTCTAGAGACCGCGAAAGATGGTTTACTGCTTCTGTCAGACATTTTATCCTGTGTAGTATACTGTTAGAAAGGTTATTTTCTTGAAACAGTGGTGGTTTTACAGCTGCATATGTGAGAGACCACAGTACAGCATGGCTTTGGTTGGCATAGAAATGTAACTAGTTTTGTTGTAACGTTGGTTGTAACGTATTCAGAAACAGACAGCGTAAAATTTAATTATGCTAGATGAGATGAAATTTCGCAGCCCTCCCGGCTATTTTCACCTCGAGCTGCCACTGATGCTGGTGTATATAGGCATACCATATTTTTGTGACTGAAAACCGGGACGCTTCAGAACAACGAGCTTTAGGCGGAAATCAAACAAGTTCCGGTACGAAATACAGTAAATCCTTTCATTAACCTATAATTGCAAAAAGAACACTCCCTCCTACTAGCCAACTTTACTGAATAGCCAATGCGCTAACAATCAAGCTATTACTGGACCAGTTGCCCAGTTGCCCACTACAATGACGTGTCAATTAAGTTTACATCTAAAACAACGAAACAAGATCGCGCATCCTTCTGCAGCAAGTTGGTTAAACAGACTAATCATAGCATGCTAATATTCGTGTAGGGCTATGCTGCCTGACTGAATGCCTAACTGGGACATTTTGGTTGACCAATCGGGACGCCGGGACAAAGCCTAACCGCGTCTGTCCCGGTTAAAATAGGGTGTCTGGTAAACCTAAGTGTATATAATGTTAGAAAGGTACATTATCAGGCAAATATTTGCAAAGCTTTTGACGAAGACAGAAGCAGCACTATTGTGGAGACTTAGTTTTAGGATGGGCAGTTTTGCAAAAGCCTGTCTTCAGCTATTGGTAAATAGGATTTCAATCTAAACGTTGAAGAACTATTTACCTAGCTATACATTGACCTATAGCTCAAAATATAAGGACTTGACTATAGGAATCAAAGATAAAATATACATTTATCCTCACTAGTTGTAATGTCGCGACAATGGTGACCAACAAAACCAAAAGATATTTTCTCATGACTTTTACGCTTTGTGTTTGTGCTGAATGCATTGGTTCGTAAGTCATCTGATATACTTGAGTTTAACCAAAAACATAATGCCGCAATATTTTCATCCAAGTACGAAACTTTTGCTTTCCAGGCAGGCCCGTAGCCAAGGGGGCATTCGGGGGTAGTAGGCTACTCCCTAATTTTATTGTGCCCAGAAAAATTTGTTTTAAACATATAGCAAAAACTAAAATCTTGTCCACATAAAAATGAAAAGAATGTCCAGCAAAACTAGGTGCTACGTGTGATCAGGTATTAAGTTTTTGGGGGAAATACATTTTTGTTAATCAGCTGAAACTTGTACATTTTTACCAACCGTTGTGCGTTTTATTTAACCGTTGTGCGTTTTATTTCTGTTTAATCTCAAATCTATTTTCGTGTCGTTATGCAAGTAGAACTGTTAGAATTAAACGTTTGACATTAATTTCATCCATTAAAATCTGATGTTCAACCTGAAAAATTGATTGTGAAAAGAGTGAGCTAAGTTGCATCACATAAAAAAGTCACAAGACAACAGTCACCAAATGATCAGGTACGCAGAAATTACATTGTAGGCTAGATGGGTATGTATGCAGGGGCCAATTAAGGGGAGATTGAAAGGATGCATCCACTAACTAGTAAGAGGATATCAGCATAGGCGTAGCCAGGGGGGGAAAAGGGGCCATGGACCCCAAATTTTTAGTCATTTTTTGTGCTTTAAGAGGTGTTTTTCCAAACATATTAGTGTTATTCACCTACGATCAAACATTTTGGTCCTCCCAAATTTTTCCCCAAAAAAATTTTTGGGCTGGGTACGCCATTGGATATCAATGGAGATTTTGGTGGAGGTGGGGCTGCAGGCATGATGCCCAGTAGCATCGAAGAGATTTGTAGCTTTTACAAAGAGCGGAAATGTGCAAGAAAAATATTTAGCGTTTTTGTAACGTTAAGCAACTTGAAAAAGACTTCAAATCGCGCTGTAAACCATTCCTCTTATAAACTGCATGAAAACTGATGTGTTCTACTATAAGAGCGATATGCAGGTGCGACCAATGCGATTCAGCATTTTGTGCACTCCAACTGACAGCTCTGATAAAACCCAATGATGTATTAGCGTGATTAGTCTTGCTTTCAAAACACCTCTATAAACAAGATTGGAAATCTGTATTTATAAAACTTTTCTTCTGCATCGACCCGATGACTTCATTGAGTTCTAGCTAAACTGCCCCCCCCCCACATTTTGCAACAAAATTGCGCCCATGCCTGTGTCTGAACAACTGCGCATGCACACGTTTTGTTCTAGTGGTTTCAAATGTAGTCGGCCTTCAATAGCTATTGCAAAGGTGATCCGGGCCGCGATAATAAAAGTTTGCCGACGACCAGAGATGAGCGGCCTGTCATATTTTGCGATCCAGATCCAATCCACAATGCTGAAATCTCAGTCCGAGTCCAACCATAGTCCAAAACTTCGTTAAATATTTAAAGTCCAAGTCGAAATGAAGTCTAAAAAATTAACAAAATACAGCTTTCCAACAACAAAAATTACGTAATTCTTTTCTATTAACTCAGTCCAAATCCGGCCCTGATCGTAAATTTATGAAGCAATTTACAGTCCGGATCCAATCCAAATCCAACAAATTCGTCATAGTCCGGATTCAGTCCAATCCAAGTCCAGTCCAATGCTCATCTCTGCCGACCTCTGGTGTAAGGTGACAACTACAAATAGGACTCAAACTCAGTACGGTATAACGTTGGACGTACCGTGTAAGGTGATAGGTACAAACACCGGTACGGTAGTATTCAACTCAAATATTAGCACCATACAAACGCCCACCTAAAATAAGCGCCCATGGGCGGACTAAAGATTGGGCGGCTTTCCGGAAAACCCCGGTAAGCTCTAATGGAGATGTTTAAATTAAATCATTACTTAAACTAGCGTAAAATTGTGTAAGCCTGCCTGCTGGACTCCAAGCAAGGACAACAGCGATTTTACGTTAATTTAACAGTGACAAAGCGAGCATCATAATTTTATGTCTGATGAAACCATGTTCACCTAAATTCTTGTTTCTTTTGAGAATCATTCCAAACTTAATCCGCACTTCTAGGCTTAGAATGAACAACCTTGCCACTCTTTCTTAATATCTAACACTTCACAAGTTTCCATTACCAATTTAAGTGTATTTGAACCTCTAACAGGGTCAAGATGTTAAGATGCTTTCACCATGCTTACAGTATTACAATTAAGCTACTTAGTTTTAAGGTAAGGCCACTTTGAGTTAGATTAGCGAGCTACGCTCATGAGACATACACTGGTGTACTTCGTTCACCGCCGAAAAAACTTATTGGTAGCGTCTTAGGCTAATAAACATCGGCATTTTACTTTGATCTACTAAAAAAACTTATCAAAAATGAGACATATTTCATCTTAAAAACAACGGGCTTCGTCATAATAAAACAATAGAATCATGCTCATCTTCACACAGTTGCAAACTGCAAGTTTGCTTGAAAATTGAGATGTCCTCAGTCTGAAAATCAGGATCCGAGAGACAGGCAACATTTCATTTCACCAAGAGAAATTAGAAAAGAAGATTTTTGCTGCATGATTTCGAAAAATCATGATTTTTCTTGATACAACTATTAATTCTACACATCAAGTTTTTTTCCATAACCATTGCCACAAATTACTTCATTTTTGTAATTCGGTTCTGGATCCGGTTGAATGGGAAGTTATATCCAATCTAAATCCACAAAAATCCTAATATCCGCTGGATTAAACTTCAAAACCGGTTCTGTACACCACTGTTTCACGGGTGTCACGCCCAAAATTCTCTTATCACGCACGATATCTCGTCAACAACTGCGACGTTTTCCAGCATGGAAGAGCGGAAATATATTGTTTTCTGATAACACTTACCTGTGGTTTGAATAAATCATTCATGTTTGGAACTGTTCTCTGGAAGAAGTTCCATGCAGGTAGAGCATGCTCTTTTTGTGAAGGCATAGTTTGCGGCTTGAGGATAATTAACTGTTGTGCTGAAAATGCTCATGCAAACATAGCACCAGCAGCATAAGCATCGCATGCAAGCAAGTCTTGCCGACACAACTGACAGTGGCACAGTTCAGTTCCCATACTCAGTGAGATACTGGCAACATTGAAAATGATTTGCCACATCTTTTAAGAGTCTGGTGTCAATTCTTTTTATACTTCCTTCTGAAAAGCTTTTGCATTTCACATTTATGCAGTTTATAGCAAAAAGATAAAAGAACATCTTAAAACTGAACAAGAACTACAGTATTTTTATATAAAATGCTGTTTTTGTGGAAAGACATCTAGCTTTATAGTCCTAAATGCCACAAAATCAAAACTTGAAAATTGAAATACGACTTGCTGAAATATGGTTCTATAAAACATGTTATAGGTATAAATGGAAGAGCTGGATTCACATAAAGAAGAGAATCGAGAAGAAGTGCTACATTTCATGCGAGTTTTGAATGCTTTCAAAAGCTACAGGTAAGTTCCTTTTTTGTTGTTATGGTGTAATTTGTAATACTGCAAGCCACCTTGTTTTTTGTTTTACATCTGGATGAAAGTAGGCTATTAGTGATATTCTTGTTACATAAGATAATAAAGCAAGAGCGCAACCAGTCCACTAATCAGCTCTTAATTTTCGAGGACAATTTTCATGAAATTTCATTTGATGACATCATGCTTATTCAACCGTGGTACAAGTTTTTCGCAGACAGTCACAGATGAAGTTCTCTCACAACATTTCAGAAAATGATAACTTTTAAGTTTTAATCAAGATGCAGACTCAGACTGAACGATCAGGACAGAGTTTGTAAAAATAGTAGCCAAATACAAACACCTGGTTGGGTTCCATACTCAACTAGTACAGTCATGTCTTTAGTGGGGTAGATATATTGACTGCTAGTAAACCTGCCTAACTTTTCATCTTGTTTGAACAAATTCACCTATTATCTAGATTTTTGAAACTTCAGTTGAGAGTATTTGCTGTGACATAATTACTGCAGATTATATTGTGAGTGGTGAAGTTGGCAGATACAAGAGACTGGTATAAATTTTAGGTTATATTTAATCACTGATTCTATTGTTTAAATCGTTGATACAAGACTTCATCTGCTAACTAAAACACTCTTGAAAGGAATACAGGCAGGAATGCAACTTGAACTTTATTACAAAAAGTTAGACCAGGTTCACCACCAGATGTGGGTGGACCTCGCCACTTTTGCCAAGACTTCCTAAACAACACCTAATAAATTTTAGGCCCTTGTGAAATCAAATATCCCTTGCAACGTTAGAGCATGGCTGTGAAAACCCAACAACAATTATGCACTGAACACAAAATGCAGAATTTCTTAAATAGTAGCCTATATAGTAATTGTATGCAAATGTAAAGCGAACACTATGTGAAGATAGTATGCTGTTTCTGTCACCAGGCATAGTATAATGGTTATAAACTTTGCTTCACTGGTGTGATAACAATACTGTATTTGTTGTTGGCGTTTCATGAGTCTTTATTAAACACTTTTCTAAACCCTTTCTCCCAAGCCCAGGTACTGGTACCAACCCAAGAAGACACTAAAACGTGAAACAGTCTTCACACTAAATTTAGTTATAAAATATCAAGTTTCAAACCGAAAATGTAACTGAACAACATTTTTTAAAGCGATGTACTACTTTAAATATCATGATCCATTTTGCCCCTAACAAAAATAATCTAATGGAGTCAAATTGAGGCCTGTCTCAGAAAAAAAGTGGTGCACAAACAAAAGGATAAAAAATACCTTGGTATGAAATGTCGGTATTTCTATCTCCCAAGTTTTGACAATTCCAGCATCTGTGGTTAACACTAGTACGGGACGTTTCAATTGACATACTTTTGACATATATGGGTGAATAACTTTAAAGTGGTAAACAGTGCAGCTATGAAACTTTATGACTTTTTCTATTTTAGTTTTATATTGGTATCCTGTGAATTTTAACTTTTTTTGATTTTATTTAAAAAAATTAAAGTGTGTGCCACCTATACGGACGCCATGTGTCAATTCACCCAGGTGCAGAAATGCAAGTAAATGTTGCGCTATGGTGATGCCAAAGCTGAAATCAATCGGCATAGCATCCACACCTTGGTATTTTTATACCTTTTGTCATCAGTATCATTTCTATAATGTCAAAGCTTACCTTTTTTACATTAGGGCCACTGTACTAGCGCTACTTTTGTCAGCATTTACAATGCCATCAGGGGAAAAACAAAAGTCTGCTGCAACATTTTATACTGTTGGATATTTTACTTCTACTATGGATCACCAGTCAACCCAGATGATGGTTTTGGATCTGAAACATTACCATATCATCTGCTACTCACAGCTAATTGCAAACATACAATGTTCTGTGATTTCATCCTGAGCCTTCATCGTATTAAAGCCAGTTTCTGGCAGTCCACCTGCATACTGTTCAGAATACTTTGAGTTGAGCCTACCTTGCAAAATATAAAAAATGCACTGTTGAGGTGGGTGCAAAACAAACTGATGATCAAACCTGGGGCGTGGCTGTTTATGAACTGACAAAAATAATAAGTTTGGCATGATCTATTACATGTAAGAAAACCAAGGTGACTTTATGCCAAGATATTACGATGCTACACATCTGATATAAAGGAAAGTAAAGCTGTGTTCATAACCAACAATACTACTGAATAACACATCATGCAATGCAACTCATAATGAATGGAAATGACCATCACATCGTGCAAGGTTTCTGCCAACTGATAATGGCAGTCGAGGAACCAATCATAGTTCAGCGCTTACATGCATAATTAAAGGCGATATCACAAGCAATTAAAGAGGATCACATACACTGTCAATGAAGCTGCAATTAAAGGGAACCCTGCATTCACAATAGAACATGGTGGACGGTGGTTGCTCAAGGCGTGATAGGAGGACACAACTTCCGTGTGAATATTTTATGGGGTAAGTCATGGGGATGTGCAATGTTCTTTCAAGCTATGCCCAGTAACATCAGATTTTTAGAACTTATGAGATATCTGCATTTTGATCTGAAGACAGAAAGCGTAGAAATCTTTTAAACGATAAATTTGCTCTTGATTCACAACGTTGGAGTAGTTTTATAGAAAACTTCCAAAACACATCTTTCCCTCAGCAAGTACAACATTACAGTGGATGAGCAGTTGTTGCCATGCTGGGCATGCTGCTAATTCATCCACTACATGGCTAATAAACCAGAAAAGCTTGGTTTGAACTTCTTACTGGAAGTTATGTTAAAAACAAATATTTTTCCAACGGGTTTTCTTATGTAGGAAAAGATGACATGCGTAGTTCAGACATGAGCATTCCTACTGATATAGTCATGAAGCTAATGGGCCAGATTTTCCAGCTAGTTTTCAATGTCACATGTGAAAATCACTTGACCTGGTAGAGTGACTCGCTGAAAAGAAGTGCAGTCTTATTAGAACAATGCCACAATACAGGAAGTTTCAGAAGAGTCGAAAAAGAAAAATGAGCTGTACAAAACAGAAGTGTTTTGGTTTTATCGTGAAACGCCCATCGCGCTTACATCATACCAGTGCAAATCAAAGAAAAATGTGGTAATTTTTAGTAGCCTACATCCAGATGTTCAAGTTCCAAGCAATGAAAATCCGAAGAAGAAACCAAACTTAGTTCTGTAATACAATGACACCAAAGTGGCTGGTGATGTATATGATCAAATGATGAGACCTTAACCTATGAAAGCAGGAACTAGAAGGTGGCATGTACAAGTGCTTGCGACAAATGACGCATTTCATCCTTCTGGGTATGTGGAAACAGCCATCCTTGTAGTGTTAAATACCAATCATTTACGAAATTTTTGATCAGATGGCCTGTCTCAAGGTAAATCTTGTAAGGAGATAATTAACCAGTGGGACAAAAAATTCAAATAAGACCTGTATTAAAAATGATTAGAATATATAATTTCATCTTTAGTCTTTGAAAGTTTCTGCAAATGTCAAAATTGCTATGCAATGTTTTGAATTTTTTGGGGGGGAATTTTCCCCCTGCTGGTTATGCGCCTAACTTGCAGTAATGTTGTATTGTGATGTTAAATGGATTTCATATGCATTAATTTGTGACCAGGTTTTGTGAGAAACGTTGTATACCAATGTGTAAATGCCATAAAGTCCATCATATGAAGATGGCTAACATCTGGTAGCATTGTCAAAGGCTTGTAAGATGTTAAGAATATTGTAAATTTCACCAAAACTTGAATTTATAGATGTCTTTATTGTTCACGATGTAGATTATTTCAGTTACATTTGATTTAAGATGTTGATTGCTAACATGTGGTATATTCAAACATTCTTATTCAAATAAACTGCTAAGCTATTTTTAAGAACTATCACCAGCTTGTCATTTGTTTCAACTACTGCAAAAGACTTGGACGTGAGTTTAGATGCATGGTCATACTAAGTATCTAAATGCCATTTTAGGGATTATTCCAGGATGTAATACCATCTCATATTGGCACACTGTTATTTCTTAGACCAAAGTATGTAAATTATATGTAAATAATTTCCTAGTAGTTTCGTTTCATCTTTACTCTGAATCGCATTCCTATCAGGAACTCAACCTCAAAAACATTATTTCACATTTAAATCAATTTTCTCTGTTACCATAACAAAAATCCTCTGATATTGATAATTAAAGATGTGTTTTGGTCTGTGCTATTGGAGATGCATATACTGTAGTATGAGGTTAAGATCTATCTGGAATTAATGTTTGTGTTTCTCACTGCATGTTTGTGTTTTAGAAAAACTGCTTTGCGACTGCTAGAATCACGGGAAAAAAACTTTGATAATCTAACCAGTGATCACAAGCAACTTTTGCCAAACCACAAGCAAACCTTTGATGAAACAAGACTATGTATAGATTGTAATGCTGCTGTTATAAAAGAATTGATTCAGTTTTCTGGAGACATGTTTGAGAACACCAAATACCAAGAGGTAAGAAATGGATTTAACATAATGAATTCAACTAAACCAGTGGTCTTCAACCTATTTTGTTCAATCGCCCCCTTACAGGAACTTTGCTTAAAGATCGACCCCTGCTTATGATTTCGGCGCTGTCTAAAATATTAATTTATTTTGCACAAAAAAACGAACAAACAAACCAATACAATTGCATTTTGTAGAAAAATGATATTCATTTCCAAAAACATTTGATTCCAACCAGGGTTGCGGAGTCGCAACGGAGTCGGAGGTTTTCGGGTGGAGTCGAATTTCTAAGAACACTAGGAGTCGGAGCCCAATTAATCATTTTTTACATTTCACTGCTAAGTTAGGAAGCATAACTAGTGCCTGTTGAAAGTTAAAATGGTACAATTTCTTTTGAAACCTCTACTGAAACAGATAATTCTTGCTGTGCACCACGATTTCCATTGATTACTAGTTGCTACAAAATTGTTGACAGCCAAACTTCATTCACCTTATGCTAAGGAGTCGGCAAATTTTGCAAGCTAGGTGTTGGAGACTGGAGTCGGACATTTTACCTCCGACTCTGCAACCATGGTTCCAACTACTGTGAACCTTGCCTCTAGCTTTTCATCTGTGAGTTTTTTAAAGCAGGTTGCAAGTTAGTCAGCTTAGTCGTATGCCATTTCCGCCGGTGTTGCTCATGCCAAGACGATTGCGTTGTTTTTGCGCATGTGCAGTAGGCGTACTTGATTGAAACCTTGCTCAGTAACGTGAGTCGTGGAAAAGTCCAGTATTAAAATATCTTTACTTTTCCCCAAACTTCCGGAAAACGCTCACTGCACTTGTTTCAGAAGTTTGACCATCCGTGTTAATAAAACGTGGCTTGGGATTCAGCATCGCTTTGGAAGTAAATGAAAAGTCTCAAGAGGTGGAATCACATTCGCTTATGTTAGTTAAAAGGCAAAAAAGCATTTCACCCAGTCACTTTCTACGCAATCCAACTTTCGGCGTGATCTCCACAACAACGACTTCTTAGCAAGCCTCATGGTGGCAAAAACGATTTTTTGGAATTCTTAGTTTAGAGCCAAAATGGGGGTGGCTGGATTTACTCGCTAGTCTAAGTTATCCCTTTCCTAGCCTACTGTATTGGTATGCTCTATCATTAGTCAGATTACACAGCACAGCTATGTCCACAAGCACAGCAAAACACTTGAACTGACTGAAAAACACGATAAGCACATTTTACAAGTTACGGCCAACTGTACTTAATTTTACCAGCCATTAATTGCTACGTAAATTGTCTCGCAACAGTCAATTTCCACGTATTTTTTCAGTAGAATACACTTAGTTCCATTGTTTTACTCAAGTTACGAACCAGTGTTTATAAAACACATGATAAAGGACTACGACGTGTTTTGCCTACGAAACATTGTTTTGGCAATGCTCTACTGAAGACTATATGAAGTCTTGCTTCAAGGGAATTGTCAGCAATCAAGGTCAACGTGCACTCCAAGCATGCGTCTTGCAAAATAATTAGGCTGAACTTACTAACAGTTTTTCATGATTCCCAATCGCAGGGAAAGTCTATGTGATGGCTTAGTTGTAGCAATGTTATGATTGTTGGACCATTTTTGGAATCTTCAAAGCAACTGAGTTTTCCTCTTTGAAAAATGGAGCTTGGCGGATTTGATATTTTCCGCTAGCTATATCAGTATTGGTCGCTTTCAACCAATATAACTATAATTAAACGAACCAATGCATGCTACTGTGTACGAGGAAAGTTCAAAATTCTGCGCATGCTGATGTGTAAAAAGCTTGCAAATGTCATTGCTTGATGTCCCTTATTTGACGCTGCTCATGCAACGACTGGATTAACAAACTATCAAACTACTTATTGTAGCAGCAGTTTCTACACTATTTGATTTTATTTTAAACATTAGGCTCTAAAGGAAACGTTTTTTGAATAAAAACGTTTTTCTAACAAGCTTTGCGTTGGTATCATCAAGAATAAGTTTTTCTGATATCAGTTTCATTGAAAAGCCACCTACAATCGATGCATACTTACGGTAATCATTTATTTGCTTTTTGTAAGTTTGACTTCAAAGAGTATGTGCAGTATTTGCTGGCACCTTATGCTGCAGGTATTCTGTAATGTTTTTAAACTCATTATCTTGTGCTTTTACATGAAACTACTAATTTTGTTGTTAAGTTATTCATTGCTCAAAACAGTTCAGTGAGCAAGTGTGGCAAACGAATTTCAAACCCTGTATATACTTACCGAAGTTTTTGTAGAACATTTGACGCTACAGTTGGAGCGCTGTTAATGTTTTGCTCCTATCAGTGTTGGTCGTGTGCAAACACCAATTCTGTAATGCGCCATGATAACCATTTTTTGTGCTCTTGTGTTGTATTATTGCGCCTGTGATATGGACCATGAGTCTGTAATAAAATTATTATTATTATATATTATGCTCCAGGTTTCAGCCTCATGAGTTTTTAACTGATAAAACATTTTTCGTTGCAACGTAACATACCGCAACTTTTGACTATTTTCTAGTGCAACATTTATGAATTTAAACATCTCATAATGTACGATACCAAACTATAACGAATTGTCTTTTGTACTTTAGTGTCATTGTTTCACCTCAGATTGCCGAATACGTTCCGTATACTTCATTTGATTCAGATAAAGTTAAGTCCACCTTAAAGCAAATTGTCCGTGACTGGTCAAAAGATGGTGAACCTGAAAGGAAATTGAGTTACCAGCCGATCATTGATGAAATCACATCGAGACTCCCTGCGTCTGTTTCAGAGGTAGGGACGTCAGTCTTATGCTAGTGACATCTATTGTCTCCAGCAATATAACTGTTAGTGTTTTTTTTAAGTATGCGTATTTGTTGGTTGTAGTTGTTAATTTTGTTTCTTCACAGCGTCGAATTAAGTGGAGGTAAACGTCACTATTCGAACAAAGCCTCTGCCTAGGCGTGCATTTTGTCCTTGGTTGGTACCCCTTCGAACCAGGGCATGGCACACGTGGTCTGATGATAACTTACGCGGTTTTGTGTGTGTGTACTGCGCTTTCGCTCACGTTTGATTATATGCTCAACGTTTTACCATCAGAAGCATGACGATCTCAATATTGTATGAATGATCAAATTTTGACATGGAAGTAGTACAAAATCCTTTTCCACCGTTAAAGATTTGCTCTCATAATGCTCATAAAGAGGTGCTTATGGTTACTGGTATTTTTTTTGTTTTTCCCGACTTTGTGAAAGCAAACATTTTTCCCATGCGTCAAAGCCGACTGTAGGCACTGGTGGGTTGGTAACTGCTGATCCCTGTACACCAGGGGTCTCCAAAACTTTTTGTCAGAGGGCCACATAAGCTATTACACAACAGTTCGAGAGCTGGACATCTTACATAATGATAGTGTTTCGGGATATGTTGCATTCTACCAAACCAAATAAATTTTTCGTAAATACTGTTTATTATTTTTTTCATCATTGAATAAATTTCTTCTCGGGCCGGATGACATAGATTCCCGGGCCATAGTTTGGAGAAACCTGCTCTACAGTACACAAAGAGTTCGGAAAACCTCAATCAGATCATATCACTGGAACTATAGCTGCGACGATGCTATTCAAGTGTTGAACGAAATTGCTAACTGCATCGTTTCTGGCACCGCATAGCTATGGATCATACGCGTGTATATAAATTTATTGCAAATCGCATTTACTACTGTAGGTGACTGGACGCGATAAAGCCACATACTGATGAACAGAATCCGTGCAAAAGTAGCTGTTTTGAAGAATCAACTGGTTTTAGACATTTTTTTGTACAAGTTCTTAAACTATCTTTGGCTGGTATTTTCGCCTCATAAGTAATGCGCAAAGAACAAAAGAAGATGATGATTTGCAAATTGTTTTAGCTGTGGAAATTGACTTTCTACTGTCAATATATTGCAAAACGCTAGTTCACTTTCACGCAACTCTGACTGCAACGAAATGCACTGTTCCAAGTAAAGATCTTCATTTTCAAATTATCTAAAAGGTTCTTTTGTAATTAAGTATTTACGCAGCGAGTTTAAAATAGACATGCTCTCATCGCCGAAAAGCAAGAAGGAATCTCGTTCTTGCTTCTTGCACTGACCGATGACGTCGAAGTCTCATTTAACATTTTTATGTATGACTGAATCTTTAACGTATTTTTCTAAACTTTTTGCAGAGTGAAGACTCGTCCAATGTATCTGTGCTCGTGCCTGGATGCGGACTGGGAAGGTTGGCATGGGAACTAGCTGCGCGTGGCTACGAGTGCCAAGGAAACGAATTCAGCTTTTTCATGCTTTTCACTTCCAATTTCATCATCAATCGGTACGTATTCTTTTGCTTTTTCAACAAAGGTTTCGCCTCTGAATTATGTCAGGAATTTTGTGTCTGGCGGCCAGACAGTTTTTATTTTAAGGAAAATGTTAGGTACCTGGTATGGACCAGTGGGGATCCGATTTCTCTGTTTCTAGGGACCCGATGATCATTTTCTCTGATTCTAGGGACCTGATTTTCAAGTCTAGGGACATGAATCGGGTCCCTAAAATACCTTAGAGAAGCCTGGTCTGGTCCGACTACGACTTCCTGTTAAAGATACCGGTCCTTCTTCGCGAAAGCAATGGTTTTGTTGCTCGATACTGTTATCACCAAGTCACAGATGCGCAAAAGAAACCGTGATGTTGGAGGTCTGCGCTGCAAACAAAACATTTGGGAGAATTTTGTGGGTCCCTGTAGCTTACTTACGGTGGCTAGCCAGCCTGACGAAAGATAGCAAGAAACATCTTCCGGGTTAGAAATAAAAGAATACATTCCAGAGCGTTTTCGTTCATGTTTGACTGTAAATGACAAAAGCTTACCAGTGGTCAACACGATTCTTCTTGCACGGAATGTTTCGAATGATTTTGAGTAATTTGAAGGCTGAATCCAATCTGCTGTTATTTTTTGCTGATCACGTCACGTTTTTATTGTGTTCTGCCGAAAGTTAAAAAGTTTACGTTGTGTTTAAGCACCCATACGTGGAGTAATGTGGGAAGCAGTTACTTCATCAACAATGCATTTCAGAAACTACTTTTGTACTTGCACCCTTTTTGAGCGTCGTTATTGATTAAACAATACCAAAAACAAATAAGTGAAATAAAAAGTAAAAATACAACCTGAAGCATTATGCTTATTACAGGTAAGGCACCACCGAAAAGCTAACTTTTTCTAATTTTATTTCTTTCTTGCAAAACTAAATTTAAAAATTGAAACGAAAAATATGCAAAAATTCACGAAAAGGCGATACTGTCACTTTAAATCATTAGTCTTGCTGCAGCAACCAGTGAACATCGTTTGGCTTTCTCCAACGGTTCGTGATCTTTTCCTGTGAGTGAAGTGATATTCTACTTCCAAACCACTAGCTTCTGGCAAGATTGTCGTTTACACGTGGTTTTCAAATCTCGTAGAGTAGAAACACTCTGCTCTGTCCTCATTCGCCTCCCCTGATGCCTAGTGGGCGCGAAGTGGGTTGTCCCCATGTCCATCCTCAGATGGGTAACAGGCGCACAGCTGACCCCATTTGCCTCCCTAGATGCGTAGCGGACGTAAAGTTGTTAACTGTCGATGCTGCTTTTTATTCTTTCTTTCAGCACACCAGGCACTTCAGATAGTGATTTTCACCAGTTCACCATTTACCCGTGGTTAGACAAAACCTGCAACAATATTTCGTGGAAAGACACTTTACGAGCCGTGAAATTTCCAGATGTCAATCCTGCGTCACTTCCGAAGTGCAGCAAGTTTTCAATGGGTGCCGGTGATTTTTTAGAGGTTTACATCGAACCTGGTGAGTCGTGGCTGCTTGGACTGTTGCAGCGAATGTGTTCGGCGAATCTTCCTCCGGCCAGCGTTTTGTACAAAAGTAATCTATGTTTTAGGACTGCATGGTTTTGCTCATGTTTCTCAGCCTTGTAAGGGTCTTTTTGAAAAATTTATGCTTTTCTAAGAATTAGTCGCAGTTCTGACTTGTAGCATTTTGTTTGCAAAAGTGGTGCAGACGTTTGTAACGAGCTGTTAAGCTTTCTATGTCCGTGTGTCGATTTTATTTTCTACAGACATCGGTTTTCGTCGCTTGCTGGCAAAATCACCACTATTATTGCGACAGCCAATCATATGTTTTCTATCTTTATGAATTACCTCGTTTCATTTCCATTTTTAAAATTGCACGGTAGATTGATTTTATTGCACTTGCCTCTTTGTTCCTTCTGCGTCGCAGCGTTTACTTGGCGAGTCTTTTTCTTCAGAATGGCGATGTGAGCGTTGGTCAGTGAAAGGTCTTTGACTTTGGTACGAGTTGTGACTGTCGGAAATTTGTCTACCTCTCTTCGGCCTGCCTTTTAGGCTAACCTGCGTCCTTGACTATTATTTGAAGTTTTTTCGCTGAACTTGTGCGTAAAGAGCACGAGCTTTGAATCGTTGTACTGCTAACTATGGCAATAGCAAACGCCATTGAATGGACCGGACAGCATTTACCAGTTGACTGGGCAAGACATTGTTGCAACCGTTTTTTAATTTTTTTATATAGAAGACCAAATCTTCATTCTTTAGATCGCTGCCAGTAGTTAAGTTATTATTGCTTTGTTTTCAGAACAGTGGGACTGTGTCGCGACCTGCTACTTCATTGATACTGCGCATAACATCATCTCTTACATTCAGAGGATTTTTAAGATTTTAAAACCCGGAGGACTGTGGGTCAACTTGGGTCCATTACTCTACCATTATTCTGGCATGGCCAACGAGTCGTCAGTTGAGCTATCGTACGAGGAAGTTGTCCACATAATGAAACAAGTTGGCTTTAAGATAGATGTGAGTTATTTTTTCAGAATGCCGTAAGAACAGCTTGCGTTCAGTGTGACTGCCAAGATCCGGTCAGTTGGTCATTTTGTGTGTAATCAGTTTATCGCCAGTGGAAGACTGCGGTGCTGGAATGGAAACCCCCAATTTGCAGTTGTTGGGAGTGATTGCGTTCTTAATTTTTTTGCTGCTCTACCCCTAAAAACAAAGCCTGGCCATGCGTAATATAGTTGCGTGTTTTTCCAGTTTAAAATGTGAACATTACGAACAGTTATAATTTGTTACGAACCAACTTTCTGATTGGTTTTGGTAGACCAAATCTATGTAAACTTGATTGCCGGCTTCAAGGTTTAATCTCTGCTTATTTTTCGCCTATTTGTTTGGGGTGCAATTGAAAAAGATACGATTTAAGTGTCGTGGCGAAGCTCTTGTGTCGTCCGCCTCAGTTTCTGATCCGACTGCTAAACGGCCTTCCGCCTTGACTGGCTTGTCTGCGTCGAGCTTGCAAATGTCGAAAAGAATCACTTCAATTTTTATTTTTGTTGCAGAAGGAGGAGTTTGTCAAAGGTCTGTACACCAACAATCCCCAGTCGATGCTGCAATACGAATATAAGTGCGCCCTGCTGGTTGCGTACAAACCTGGTCCCACCCACAGTTCTTCGTGATGTCTGTCGGACATCACCTCTGTTGTGACACTGACTTGCAACAGATGATGGTCTCGTCTCATTTTCGCAAATACTTGTTTTCATCGCGGCAAATGCTTTTGCTTGTTACTGTGTCGGTAAATCTGCCTTTCACGTGAACGTTGTGCGACGAGGCGCCCTATACCGCGCCACAGGAAAACTTGTTTCGCGGCATGGCTGCATCAAATTCGAGTTGATTTTTCCTGCAAGACCTTTGAACGACGGCTGTTTTTTTTAAGCAAATCCCGGTGATGATGATGAAAGTGGGCTATCAGAAACAACCGAATGGAAATTGCAGATTTAAATGAAGTCATTTGGACGTATAAAACATCTTTTTTTAATTGTCTGCATAAATACAGTCACAGAAAGGCCGGGCGCTGAACCATAAAATACGCGAATGGTAGAAACAGTCGACCGAGTCCGTGATTTACGAAGTGATTATGTGTTTTCGTCGGGTTTCTGCGAATGCTTACCAACGGCCACGTAATCGGTGACGAATTTTGATTTGCCTCCTTGCCGCCTAAAAGATAGGAAAAAAAGATGTCAAATTTTCAGAAATACATTCCTTGGATTTCACCGAGAGATTGATGGCATCGTTATTAATTGAATGAAACACCACGCGTTTGTTTTTAGTGTCCATTGAACTTCTTCATAGAGAATCCAGCCCGAAAGAAGACACAAAAACTTCTTTAATTATCCTAAGCTTTAAAAATGAAGAAAAGCATCAACTTACTGCAGAGAGTTGTCTAGTAATTCGCTATTTCGTAAGTTCTTGTTTCGATTACATTACGATTTTTGTTTCTCATAAATAATGGTTAGACTGCATATATCTGGCACAATCCATAAATGGCACTCGGTATTTACGAAATCGCTGTATTTCGCACTTACATTTAAAAGCTTGTATCTCAAGTATAACCAAACCGCATGCAATATTTCTGGAGATGAATCAGCGTTGGAATACCAAGCAATAAGCAAGAAAATTATTAAAACTGTATAGAAATGCCAGAAACCCTTGACAAAACTACCCAAGTAAGCACAAACCTGCTTATGTTGACCCATTTGCGCCATGTGAAATACTTAAAAATGTTTTTTTTCAAAAGTAAGGTTTAAAAAATTTTGGTTTTGAAGAAAATTTTTTCGATTGGCGAATGTTTTGGAACTGAAAAAAATTTTTGTCTCAAAAGAAGTCTGAAGGAACAAATCCTCAAACCACAGCATTGAAGTAAATATCATCGACGCGCAATGTGGCTTGGTGAAGTACAGTGGTACAAAATTAACGGAAGGAAGAGGAAGTACGTAACTCATAAATTAAGTTGTGCACTGCAAGCAAGAATTAGAAGTTCAATAAATGCTTTGGGCTGTAGCAGGAAAAAGTGATGTTGATAAGCAAAAGTGTATGGAGTTGATACGCTTTGGTTACATTCACCGGTGATCCCGTACTGGATTAAGAAGTAACCGATTTGTGACCTTTAGCATATTACAAAAGATTGCAAATCTAATTGCTGTCTTTTCTCAGTCTACTAAGTAAAACGAATTTCAAAGCCATTGCCATGCAAAAGCTGCAGTTACCGTATAAAAATTATAGTAAAACAATAAGAACTCCTCTACCATGCTGCAAATGACTTCAGATTCGTTCGCCACAGAAATGGCTAACAAGTGCTGCTTGGCATATCTTCGCTTTCATATTTGCTGGCTGGTGCGCCTTTACATTCTTCCGCTTGGGGTTGTACTTTTGCGTTGGGACTGCGCCGCATCACCAAATATGTGAGTATTGCCAGAAGAAGCACAGAACAAAAAGACCCAACAACAATCGCTGCTATGACGCTTGCTGACATTGCTTCATCAGAAGGAAGTTCTGCAAAGTACCATCGAGGTTTGTAAAGCATCCAACAAAGCCTGAATAAAGAAGTAGGCTACTCGGAATTCTAATGCATCTCGTAGGCTCGTTCGTAGTAAGCGCAGCGCGACTTCTGCCCAGTACGTTTTCAGTTTTCAACCAGTAACACTAAGTGGAAGAAGCGGAATGTACAAATAAAAATCTAAACTTAACCAAGCAGTCTTTCAAAAATTCTCACTTGAGCTGGCGACTCCTTGTTTCGGTTATAATGAAAACTAGTCGCTGTGCTTCGGCGTTGCCAGATATACATTATTTCTTCTCACTGTTCTACCTTTTTTTGCTTGGACAACATCTGATAGTCGAGCACCGAAACCTTTCTGTGTTGTTGCAGCGGCTGCGAAATTGAGTTCTTATGAATTGTACAGTAGAACGCGTCTAATTCGTTACTTTTTCGTCGGTCCCGGCAGAATTCCTATCTTTTGTGTACATTTCTGTTCGTCTAATTCAGGGGTGACGAACTTATCTGCTATCGCGGGCCACTTTGTCAGTTACCGCTGAGTAAGCGGGCCGCACAACTTTTTAGTAATTCAATCGGGCTATCAGCTTTTGATATTGCATCGCAAAGATAAGAAGCGGGTCAAAAAAAGTTCAAGACTGCTGGTCGCCCCTGAATGCTTCGCGAGCCTCATGCTCGTCACCCTTGGTCTAATTCGTCAATTTTCTCAATTCGTCACCTCTTTCTATCCCCAAGAAGCGTTTTGTTCGGTTAATACGTCATTTACATCCTCATTTTTGATGTGTAAGCAGGTAGTACGTGTGGGAATTCAAAAAAATTAAGGACTTTTATCTGAGAATTGTTGCACCTCGCAATTTGTTTATCGAGTTCATACTCAACGTACGAAGCGCGACCCTACTCCCCATTGAGAGAACTTGGGAAGTCTTTGCAGTTTCTTACAGATTTAAAAGATGCTGGATTAAATGGAGGATTCCAAATAGAGTAGAGGAATTAATTGTTGTATTCAAATATAACGTCATAAACTTGTATTTTACTGCAAATAAGAGCACTATGTGCAGTGGTGTGTTTAGGGAGGCGAGCAAGGCACTTGCCTCGGGCCCCCCTGAGGTGCTACGCGCATAAATTTTCCTTATTTTTGGTGAAAAATGCAGTATTCACTCATATAATGTGCTACAAAGCAGGTCATAAGCAAGTACTTCGCTTCCAAAGGGCCCCCATCAGAAACTGCAATGTGCAGGTAGTTTGCTTTCAAAGGGGCCCCCAAACGCCATTGAAATGTGTAAGTACTCTGCTTTTAAACTTCATTGCAGGGCCCCTAAATGAAACTGTAGTAAGTACTCTGCTTTCAAAAGGGCCCCTGACAGCAACTGTATTGTGTAAGTACCTTGCTTTCAAAGGGCCCTCAACAGCTACTGTAATGTAAAATTCCTTTCTTTCAAAGAGGCTGCCAACAGCAATTGTAATATGTAAGTAGCTTGCTTTCAAAGGGCCCCCAACAGCAATCGTAGTGTGTAAGTACTATGCTTTCAAAGGGGCCTCCAACAGCAGCTGTAATATGCAAGTACTATTCTTTGAAAGGGGCCCAAACAGCAACTTTATTGTGTAAGTACTATACTTTCAAAGGGGTCCCACTACCATCCCCAATATGCAAATAAAGAAGAGCTTCAAACCAACTTCTATACCTAAAAAATTATGGGTTAAAATTTCTTCCAAAAGTTCTGAAAAGACCCTATCGAATAAGAGCAAACATACCAAATCATAATTTTTACACCGAATGATGATTGTTAGAGATTGGAGTGTTTGGTGTGTTGATAATTTTATGAAAATGCCACAGTTGAACAGAAAGTATCCAAATGGAGCAGCAGAGAGGATGAAATTTAAAACAAATGTAGTGTTTTAAATCTTCTTGGTTGTTGTTTATGGTTTCATGCATTCCCATAAAGACATGAATGTGAACAAATTCAGTTTGCGAACTACCAAGCATTTTATCAAAGGGGAAAGTGTGAAACTTTCAAAAGGGTAAGCTTTGTAGTTTATGGTGAATGCAGAGAAATGGGGCGTGAAAATAAAAAGTGGAGGCGATGCCAACTTGCCATTACCCAACTTTGTGCGTTGCCAGCCTTGTCTTTCCCCTTTTCAGTGTTTTCAAAGTTGTGTATCATGAACACCCCTTTGCATTTTCTCCTGCTATGTCAGTCATGCCGTAGTATCAGGAACGTATCCTTCGGAGGCCACATCTTAGGCTTGATGAAAAGTCCTTATCACGGTTGGCTGAGTATGATGACGTCACCAGAAGGCCGCCTTTTTAGTCTTGCTTCGGGCTCCCTAACCTTAAACCCACCACTGACTATGTGTACGAGTTACAGTACTACGAGGAAGTATACGAGCTTCTATGATAGAGTTTTCACGTGTTTGCATAATTCGTCACTTTTTTCTAATCCCCTTGAGGTGACGAATTAGGCAAATTCTACTGTACTTAGTATTGTGAGTTTAGTAAAGTTGTGTGCAGCAGATAGGGAAATAAGGAATCTTAGTCGATATCTATTTGGTGTGAGTCAGTGTCACAGTGAGCTTTCGGTTCAGTTTAGCTTATTCAAGACAGGATGTTCTGTTAAAATTGTACTGTGAGTCACCTTTTGTTTAGTGATGGTTGTCATCCAAAATTGGTGAGATTCAGATAAGGGCGGTGTCTATAAAGTTTCGGGGAGAGGAACTAAATTTTTTGGGAAAAAGTAGAAATTGGGAAGTTTTGGATTTGAGTTTTTTTGTGGGTTACATCATAATAAGGGTGGGTTTAGGTCTTTTCGGCCCACTTCATCTGGCTCTGAGCCCCAACCGCAAGATGGGGCTGTCCGCTTCTTTTAAAAAAGCTAGGCGAAAATTTGCATCTTTGACACCTCGATTGACTTTCTAGCGTTTGTGGTTAGCAAGTTGCGGTCTAAAAGCAAAAAAATTATATAATTAATCCCCTAGGAATTAATTAGTTTTTTAATTGCTTATTTTGTGGTTTTTAGTTCATAAATTAAGCAGATAAAATCTGTGTAGGCATGGGCGTCGCAAGGATTTTTTAGGGAGTGGCCTAAAGATTTTTTCCAAGGGAGCCGAACGCGGTGAGTTTCATTTTACCAACTCAAAACCAAGAGGAGAACATTTTTATACTAATAGGAAATATCATTTATCAAAATCCAGGGTTGTCAAAGCTTCTGACCCCTTCCGACGCCCATACATAGGAATAGCCACTTGACACCAGGGATGTTGCGATTCAAGTCACTGGGTTGACTGGAGTTGCGGTTTTGATTGAATCGCAGTGAGTCTATTACCGCACTACATGTGTACCGAGGTTTTCATTGTGTGAGGTGCCACACTTCGCGAAATACCATACTATGGATGAATACAATGAGAATGTTTACAGTAGTGCCTACAGCCAGTGGGCCGCGAAGGATTTTAAAATGTTTCAATCTTCCGGTATTTCACTAAAACATTCTTGGAAATTAGTGCGTAACTTTCTATTGAATTTCTCATATCTCAATTTCGTATTTCAATTTGTTTCTCGTATCTCAGTTTTTTCGCTGTTTTACTTGGTGGGTTCCACAAAAACTTGTCGCAAGCTGCAAAAAGTTTGGAAAGGACTGGTTTGAAGTGTCTTCACAACAGCTTGTGGTACCGCAGCTGATGGATTCTGTACCCTCGCTTGGAAATCGTGGCATCATTTCTTTCTTAGTGTTGTGTAGGAATCAAAAGAAACACCAGTTCGTTCTCACTATCGTTCCGCAATTGTGTGTCATAACTGCGTCAAAGAGACGTATGTTTGCCGATCACGAAACCGTATTTGAAAGTTTGAAGGAAAGGTAGAAGTTAGTGGTCCCACTGAATGCAAAGGGTTAATAAAGGGTAGGCTACTAGCTTTTGCCACTCCTGGAACATGCCGCCCCTGGCTCAAACCCATAGTAGCCATTGGGCTATTACGCTCTTGTCACTTGGGCCAAATCACTGTCAGTACAGTGTTTCAGTAGACAGCGCGCATACTATAACTGAAGCAAAATCAGTCTCTGCTCTCCACCTATTTTCCGTCAGCCCGCCAAGTGCATGCTCTGCAAAGAATTGTAATGAACGCGACTTGCGTGTTTTTTCGTTTCAACAGCTAGACCGCGGTTTTAAAGTCAGAGAAAATGAGAAGGTAATTACCAAAAAACTTAGCTAATGTTTCCCATAGTACTGTTTTTTCAGAAAAACAACACTGAAGCCAAAACAGAACACTTGAGCGTTTAAACTTCAACTGTTTAGACGTCAGACGAAGATCACCTTCTGGTTCAACTATTCGTATCATCCATGAAAATGGCATCTCGATTATTCCAGATTCCATCACTGCGTTGTCACTGTTGACAAACAACACGATTTATTTTCTAATTACACAGCAGTATAGCAAGTTCTTCATAGTAAACATAATTCAATGGTAGGAGAACCATGCTAGAACCTTGAAGAGTATGTGGTTGAAGGCATGGGCGTCGAAAGGATTTTTCCAGGAAGGGCCACTGGGGGATTTTTCCAAAATTCTTCTAGGGGAGGCCAAACGTGGAAAGTTCCCACTCAAAACTAAGAGAACAACCTTTTTTGCTAAAATTGTTAAAATCTAGGGGTGCCAAGGCCTCCCTGCCCTCTTCCGACGCCCATGGTTGAAGGCAATTTAACATCAAATACTGAATCATGAGCGACATTTTTAATGGCACAATTTTTCCCAGTACAACTATCGCAAACAGGCCTGTCACACCTAACTGCAGCTATAGAGTTTTCGCAAAACTCAAAACATTATGAAATATATTATATTTTTATCTCTAATCAAATTTGCTTTATTTAGCGGTTCGATTTTTATGCTGGTTATAGAGAAAGAAACGAGAAAGAATACCGGCTTGATTTGCACAAAAGCATCCGTTTGTTTATGTCATTTTTCAGTTTTCTTTTTTTTAATAAAAGCAATAGTGTTTCTGTCTTGTTACCCGATTATACTCTTCATGAAGCTAGCACTTTTCAAAGTACTGACTGACCTTTTCATTCTGAACCAAGACGCCAATTCCCTGAGAGAACTAGTTTTTGATCCATAACACTGACTTTCCATGGTTGAGCAGGTAGTTGGAGTCGGTGAATTTCGAACGCAAATGCTAACTTTGCACTGTTAAAGAATAAATATGGAAGAAAGATATTTAAATGAATACATAATTGGGCATCATGGTTTTTACCAATTTGATTGGTTGATTAATGTTTCATATGACTCAGCTAACAAACAGAAACAAAACAAAGAGCCATCATGCATAAAGAAAACCAATTTTCAGTGAACATTAGAATAAATGAAAACGCAATGGCAAGCCGCAAAACAACTGATCAATGAAAAGAGTGTCACTGCGCCACTTTTCACTGCTGATCACTGTGTTACTTGTCACTGCAATTTGCTATCGCAAAGTTTCCCAAGCACATGTAAAGTTTATGCTTTCATTGTAGTGGATGGCTGCACACTGGTGTAGGAGGCGGGGGTGCAGGGTGTGCAAGCGCACCCCAAAAAGTTTTGATTTGGTGAAAATTCGGGCAAAATCCGAGGAAATCTGGGCAAAATCTCTGAAAACCTTCACAAAATCCCTGAAAATCTGAGCAAAACCTTGAAAATATGAGCAAAAATGGCGCCAAACGGCGCCCAAAATAGCATGAAGAACTTATTTTTGGAGGTCACTTTTCCTTATGGAGTTTTTTTCTCAGGCAAGTTTGCGAGAATTCGGGCGGAAATCCTTCGCACCCCGAAAAATTTGCCTGCTCCTACACCTATGTGGCCGTAAACACCCTGACGAAATTGCTACCAAGGTGGACAGAAGCTACAGTGCTCACCATGATTTTTATGGAATGACCTCAGCAAAAAAAGGTATTACTCAGGCACCTCATACAATTGATTTGTTGAATTTCATATTGGAAAACACAATTGAAAAGAAGCGAAAATTGCTGGCATTTGAAAAACTAGTGAAATCGTTGTACTGTACAACGATTGTAGGCAATAAGTTTAAGTTTCTTGCGACTTGATTTCGAAGTGCTTCATTACACTTTGGCGGATGTGCATCGCCTTTGTTTAGCTCTCATTTTTCCACGTGTCCCTCACTTCAGTAATTCGTAGGTGTTTCTTCATGACTGAGCAAATTGTTTCGTTTCACGACAGCAAGTTAATCGTATTTTCTGCAACACCGTCACTTTCACATCTCGATTTCGGTGCTAATCGCAACAAAGTGAAAACGGCAAGCCACCATACTCATCTGCTTTCAAACTTTTTACCTGAATAATGGCAGTAACGTCACCATCCGCGTTGCTTTTGAAGGTGTATGCTTCAAGACTGAACAAATTTTTCATGGGACTTTGTGAAGAGTGAGCTTGCATCGTTTCGTCTTTTATGCATCTGACGTAAATGACAGTTGATTCCAAGTGAAAATGTAAAACTAGTAAAATAGCTCTGTATAACAAAGACGGAATGGAAGAAAATACAAGTCAACAACAGGCCTGGAAGGTTATTCGCTAATTCCATTTGTTTAGATAACTCTGACCTCATTAAATTCAAAACGCTGAATGACCGTGTTCGCAAAACAAGTTTTGTTCAAGTAACCACCAAAGTCTGAGCACATACTTTTGTTATAAAAACGCCCCTAATTTGAGGCAAATGCTCATAAATCAGTAAAAATAACAAGTAATGAAGGTTAGGGTAGAAATATAACCTATGACTGTAGTGCCAAACTTGGATTATCCTTGCAAAATATCAAGTCGAATCTGAAGTACCAGAGATATTGATGAACAAAGGTGCAACTAGGAACTAGTTTCTGAAGAATTTCCTGTCTGTACCTCTGTGCACAGGACTGCTGAAGACTTGAAGCTTGTGAGTAGATTTCGATGGATCCTATCATACTATTTTGTCTCACACCACTCCAGAATAGACATTCATTCAAAGCATAAAGTGGCCATGGCCAGTGATCTCAACTCAATATAAGTCTAGTGAAATGTGTCGTTACGAGACTTGCGCATCATTTTGAATCGACATATATGATGCTGCAATTTGTAAATAAACTTTGAATTGTTTAGCCTATAAATCGTAGACCTATAAGACATGGTCTTTGGGCAGCTTGTACTTTTACTAGTTATTAGCAGGGTTGTGGAGTCGGAGGCAAAATATCCGACTTCAACTACAACTCCGACTTTCCAAAATTTTCGACTCCCGACTCCGACCTTTCGAAAATTTCCGACTCCGACGTTTACATAAAGGGAATGAAATTTGGCTGTTGAAATCAATGGAAATCGTGGTGCGCAGCAAGAAATCTCTGTTTCAACAAAAGTTTCAAAAGAAATTGTGCCATTTCAACAGGAATTCCCAATTTAGGAGTGTGATGTAAAAAAATGCTCCAATTTAACTTCCGGAGTCGGAGTCGAACAAAAAAATCCGACTCCTTACGACTCCGGATCCGACTCTGCAGCCCTGGGTATTAATACTGTACATCACTTTGTGCGTTCCACGAGGAAAAGGGTTTTCCTTCGTTAAAATATTGGAAAAACGGTCTTCAGCTCCGACTACACCACTCTTTTTCCTTGGTTCAAAGACAACATTTTATTACTTTACAAAGGCTGTTAAACTGAGGCAAGACCTTCAATAGTCCCATCTGAACCTATTGTTCTTTCAAGAGGTGACCGCGTATGGGCCGTGTATTACAAAAATCCTTATTAACAATGTTTTAAAAAGGTTATCTGGTAGTAGGGAATGCTGCTGTACCAACTAGTACATGGTGCGCAGGACCTCGATTCTCTGATTAAAACCAACTCACGATGTTGCAGCTTTTGCTCATTGAACACAATTTTTCGTTTCCCAAAGCTCAACAACACAGTTTTTGTTAAAATGTTGAAAAATGTAAAACATAAAAATTGAAAGATGTTGGGAACTTGATGGCTATTTGATGTCAAGATATAAGATCAACACTTTAAATGAAAAATGTTAGCATCAGCTGCACCGCATTACAATATAGTTTTGTATTGTCTTCAGGCGTCAAAAACTTTAGCATCGGTTAAAAACACATAACAAACTGGTTTACCTTTTCTTCGTTTTTTTCAGAATCGTGGAATTTCAACTGCTATTTGAAAATCATTTCGTGATAGTTCAAAAACTGTTTTCAAAAATATTTCTGCAGTTGGCACTTAGAGGCTTGCAAAACCATTGTGCCTCTAGCATCATTTTGTTATATTTATGTTTTTTGTTTCTGACGTTAAGAGAACTGCTTCAAACATTTAAACGTGCTTCACTTCTGCGTTTTTTGCACAAAATCGAGTGAAAATTTAGTTGCGTTGTCGCTTAAATTGACCGACCCGGAGACTCACCCGTTCTCTATTAAGTAATATGGGTCGATACTGTCCGAATCAATGTCTGGTTTTGTGAGACATTCAACCGTGAAGAGGTTCAAACCCTCGTCGCTAGGTTCAACCTGCGCTGTAATTCCAAAGTAAATTTCTTCTCCCACGTTGTATTCAATGGGAAGATCAGCTACGGAGTAGGTAGTCTGCAAATAAAAAATAGGAAAACAGAGCGTGCACGATGCTATTGAGTGCCCTTCAATATGAGAAAATCTGCAAGTTTAGGGTAGCCTATTCTCTTACTCATAATTGGCGCTACTCCACTGAAAGTCAATGCGACACAAGGCTGGTGTTGCGAGCATTAGGCATGCACCGAAAACGGGAAGTCGGTCAAGCTGTGACGTTATTTGCATATTCGAAACGATTTAGGGGAAACTTCAAATTTTCAACATTTTTTTGCATGAAGCGATACTTATCGCTTGAATTTTTATGAATCGCATTTATTTTCATGTACGCAAATATCTGTAAAGTCATTGCACCAGGCCAGGCATGGCTACGATTCCCTCATTCGAATTAGATAAACCTTTAGCTAACAAAAATCACTGGTACTCTTTTGCTGAACGTGAAAACTACGTATCTCAGATAGATATGGTGGTATTATCAATCCATGTCCAATCAACAGAATTGAATATAGACAAAATTCGTTTCACTTTATGAGCAAAGACTTCATATACGGTCGGGGACACCACTTTACAACAATCTATTGTGTCAAAACCTAATTGATCGTGTACAGTGTACAGCAAAAAATGATGACACGTGCACACATTTTGGTAGCAACCAATCTGGTGTCATTGGGGAAAACCAAAAACACACCTGCGGGTGATAACTACGTGGAAACTAATGAAGTTCTCCGGATTGGCAAACCTAGTGTTTGAAAAACAGCCGGACCTGAAGCAATGATGTATGTTGCACTGAAAATAACCGATCACAAGCAGCCAACTAGCGTGGAAAATGAAATGTATGGCAGCACAAGGCCACAAAAATACCCGGAAAACATGCTTACAATGTGGTGGGAAAATTGTAATTATATGCCAAGGTGTCCATATGCATCGGAAAAGGAGCTGCGACAATGGGCCGTTGATTGGAAAAAAGCAAAGTGCTTATTGAAATACATTTTTTTGTTTATGTTTGCATTGTTCGTAGTAGTCAATTAAGCATGAACGCATGAACTGCGCCTGTGGACATCAAAACACAAGAGGTGTGAACCAAACAATGGCTTTTCATCTTACTTGAGTATTGATATTGCAGTTATCCTTTTGTTATTTTAAACAGCTTACAACTGAACAGTCCTCATCTTTAGTTGAAACGTGTTCCCAAGTTTTGATTTTTGGTCCAGCAAACGACAAACTGGGGCACGACATGTTCAACGATGGATTACAACGACGGTCATCATCACCTATTTCTAGTTGAGGGACACTAACCGCAAATAGAAGAGCAGGTCCCCTGACTGGGTTCACACTGCTTTAATCTGAGAAGAAAGCATATCCAATATCAGCATTATAGACAAGTATGAGATTAAATATGACGTGTTCTTGAGGATAAAAATTGAGTTTAACTATCCGTGCGCATATGATCCTCCCCGTACATTTGTTTATACGAAGGTATTTGCAATTCTCTTTGAGCATTAAGAGATAAGAATAAACGTATTTGTAAATGCATATGTAGAAGACGCAAGACTCACCGTATACGTTTCGTCTTTGTAGAAATAGAAAAATACTTCGTACTTTCCCCAACCTTCAACTTCTCCAGCAATAACAACGTTGTCGGTGGGCGTGAAACTTCCATTGACATTGCCGTATTTCGGAATCGAACACGAAGCAGGAACAACGTACCACATGCCCCGAGATATGCTGCTCCCTGGAACATCGGCCTGTGGATCTTCTATCCACATTTGCACTTCATTTCGGTACACAATAGTAGATGGAGTGTCCTGTTCCGAAACTTATCATGCAGTTTTTTTTGCAGCGGAGGTGGGAAATTTCACATGCGGTATAGAATATGCAGTCGGTTTGACATCAGCACGATTTTTGGCTGTAGTATTTTTTGCGCGATCCAAAAAACCGGGAACAGCACGTTTCGGTGCTTGGAAGATTGGGCTTTATGGTAAATAGGCCGACATAGTTCGGTAATAAAACCAGCTGCTGCGCAGCACGTAAAAAGTACTGCGCAACGCTTTATAAATCTTGCGGCGATTCGAGGGAAGCCTGATCAGCGCAATAGGAAAGAATTTCTGTTCAGGTCAATATAATAACGACCACGGCCTACTTGAGATATCTTTCAGTAAGCCGTGATAACGACAACTGATTGCAATTTTTGTTGATTAGAACTGGTTACCACACTCTTGTCTACCCCTGGCCATCCGATAAGGATTCTTTACTTTTGTGCAAAAAGGTGGAGCAACCCAGCTGGCGATACTTTCAGAAAAACAAAACCAAACCATTATCCTTCATAGCTGTTGTACTTTTTAAACATTTGTGTAAGGGGCATTTACTGTACGTTATGTGCAGCTTTTTAAATGCAAAGAGTCTTGGCCATAAATCTGGTGTTATAACACGAGGCCACTTTGATCTTTAGCGCAAAGACTTGCCTCGTTATACTTACAGAAATGAAGTGAGAGTAGGGTCATTTAATTCAAACCGAAGTAATTGCAACTTTTGTAGTAGTTTGCTTGGAGAAGATGGTAGTAGTGCTACCAAAATAAATGCGCTGATGACAACGTGCTATAGCATCAACAGTGAATTCGCACTGTGTAACATCATATACGATCCTTAAACTAGACGATTTTGATTTTTGTTATGATTTCAAGGTTGATTATTTCAAAACTACCTTTCAAAATTCAAAGTTACACTCCTGTCATGGGCGTCTGAAGGAAAACAAAGGGGCCTTGCCGCTTTATTTTGAAATTTCACACTTTCCTGTTAACTTTTTAGGTTTTTCTCTTTGCTTCGAGTTAGTAAAATGAAATTTCACCACTGTTGGTCCCCCTGGAAAAAATGCAACCCCCCGAAAAATTTTACTATTAGCTTCCCGGAAAAAGTCCTTCCGACGCCCATGACTACAGGTCATAGTTGTTCTAAGCAATGTAATACCACAATACAAATTTTGCTTACTGCACCTCGACTTTGGTATTACATTGATCTAGCGCAAAATTGAACTCATAGTTGTCTCCAACACCATCTGCTTTGCACTGGTCGGGTATGGAAACCTGATTTTCAGTGACGTATCCACCAATGCCAACATCACCGTCCACTCCACATTTTTTTACTGTGATGTGCATTGTATCCTCACAGCTTACGTAAACATCAGCTGCGTACAATAACCGGATATTGTTCAGCGTGTTTTTAACTTTAGAAAAATAAATGTAAGCTTAACGTGCAATAAAGAAGATGCGTTAAGCTAATTTGTAACAACAGTGAAAACCAATAGCGAAAATTGCAAAACATTCTTAAGGCGCGAGTTTCTCACGAATGCACGTCCTGTGATCAGATGAAAGTTGCCAGCAGTCACGATAACATGAGCACTCTACTGAGCTGGTGTCAGAAGAGAAGTGACACTTGTCGCTACAACCACCGTTGCCGTTCTCTTCATCGCAAGGGTTTTGCTTATCTGAAATAATATGAGATTTATTATGTTTTCTAACAATTACACCTGCATCCTTCCAGAATTTTGATGAGAGTTTTTAAATTATAACTGGCATTAAAAACAAAAATCATCGTTCACCCTTTCCTGTTAGGGGCTTAACCAGGTTAGATGGCGCCCGGGGCAAGAAGCAAGTTTGGCGCCCCTATGTTCAAAACTGGGGTTTTCGGAAACAAATGTACTGTTTTGAAAAGTACTTGTAACATTGTTGGGACTTTTTGGCTCCCCCGCAGCCATTCCGCACTCCCATAGTGACTCGGTTCCCGGGGTATGGCGACCTCTTGCCCTCCTCGTTGCAACCCGGCCTGTTACGAAAGAAAAAATGATAAAACAACACACAGCCTCTCTTTCCAAACGTAGTGATTGCTGCATGCCTGCGCTTGCAGTACCTTAAATTTAATGCAAAACCTTTCCTAAACGCGCTTCCCATAGCCCCCTGTTTTTCCGCACGCGTTGCTGTGTAGGTGGCGTGACCTGCTTGTTCAAAGGTATAAATTTGGCAGTTGCTACCATAAAATGCGCAAAAACGATCAGCATCATCGCGCATCGGTCGTTGTGCATGTGACCAAGGACCGCGCTCGGCCCTACCTTTTAGGGGAGGTCATTCTTGGCAGGTTCATCTTCAGCACCGACTTGGTGCATCTTACCAGTTCAGTTTTCATTGTTAGTGATAGACACCTAGCACTTGCTGATTAACCCTTAAATACTATCGTTTCTTTTTTGTCACGTTAATACTATCGTCGGGTCTGCCAGACCCGGTTTTCAAAAATAAAAAAATACTTTTTCCTTCAACTGCAGTTTATCACAAAAACTACACTGAAGATATAAGTCTCGCAGAGCAATTTGAGCACTTACAAAGTTACTTTACTCTAATATGATACGATTTTTGATGAAAAGTAAGTA
>JGI24022J15233_10000079_pt1 | contig 35874 bp, 20 predicted proteins | sample Ectturendosymbi2_FD_15233 | JGI IMG/M metagenome (IMG submission 15233)
GAAGAAAAGTGGATAAAAGGAAGTTCGAGTCATGGCTCGCATGCTGCTGAGCAGTGGCGTACGCAGAAAATTTTCATGGGGGGGTTCAATCAGTGGCATTTGGTGGTCATTTGCATTTGGTGTGCGCTGTTTGTGACGTCACAATTAGACGTCAGATTCATGTTTGCAAACCAACTTTTTCGCGAAATTTGTTGACACAATATACATATTCTTCTGCATGCACTCCCTCAATTTATGTGTCACAATTGCACTGAATATAAACTATCAGCCATCCAGGTTACGATATCGGACGAATATAAACTCAAAGCTACGACACAGCAGTTCATGACTGCGAAAATATCAGGCTGCGCGTTAAAACAGGAGAGTAAAACACACTCATCACTGCGTCAGGGCAATTTACAACTGCAAAATCAAACTTCGCTAATGTCTTGTCGAATACTAGCAGTCGAGCATAGAAAGTGTGCGACTGGGCTGTCTAACGCACACCCCAGTTTGCAAGATATAATCTTGCCAAACTACAGAAGTATCGAGAATGCGCATAAAGTACTCAAGAAAATATTCGATTTTTTGTTATGTATAGAAGTCCACCAGATTTTTAGTTTTCCTTTTTTCCGGCTGAGAAATTACCAAAAGCCTGAATGCTTCTGTGTTAACAATTGCTGTTTTTGAGCTCGTGTAACAGTTCTACCATGCTACAGAAACTGGTAATGTAACCAATGGGGTCAGCGCTTGCGCTGATCAGCCTCAGTAGACAAAATAAAGATAATTCTTTCGGATAAAGTGAACTATCGCGGGACACAATCTTAAACATGCGTAGTGGACGAAAGGTCTGCAAAAAGTGGTGAGATGGTTTCTGGTTGTAGGCGATAACCCAGATTCCCACCAAAACCTATTTATTACTTTTTGGCCCATTTACAATGTTCCTTGAAATTTGCATGCAAATTCATTTCGTGGTATTTGCATTTAGTCGAAAAATTAACAAGCAAAAAGTATGCGAAGACAATCAATCTCCTTTGCGCAGGTAATAAAGCTTTGTAAAATATCAAGCGCAAGGGGGGTTAAAACCCCAACCCCCCTTGTGTACCCCCTTGCTGCGGAGTGCTGAGAACGCATAAGTATTATCATTTTGTCTTATCTGAGTAAGAATGTTTCTTCGAAGAAAACCATATCCGATGTTCCAAGGAGATTTTGCAGCTAAAGGTTTAACGACAACACCAGGATATTTGAAGGAGAAAAGTCAAACGAAGCGCCCAGTAATGCAGGCCCGTAGACACGGGGGGGCATTCGGGGGCAGTGCTCCCCTAAATTTCGTTTGTGCCCCCCAAATTTTGTTGCGCACAGAAAAATTTGTTTCAAACATATAGTAAAAGCAAAAATCGTGCCCCCGTAAAAATGTAATGTGCCCCACCAAATGTTGAAACTTGGCTACGGGCCTGCAGTAATGTACTTGAGCATCGGGGACAATAACAGCAGTGGGCACAATCCAAAACTTCGTTATGAAAGCCAGTCAAGGCTGCCTCTAAGCGCAGTTGATTGCTAAAAGGTACCTTGAAATGGAGGTTGTACCATAACTGAAATGGAGGTTGTACCATAACTGCAGAAGAGAATATGGTATGTTATGCACAAGGAATAAAGAGCTTGCGGTGATTATTGTACTGATTTGGTGTTCACACAACACAGGTGAGCGTGAAGACGTCAAGATGGTGATGACGTCAAATGGCATAAAAACAAACGTCATCATTTCGTGTAGTATAATAGGGCACAGCCTTCGAAACAACGTTAGCAAATGTTTGCTTTGATGTGCAAACAACAATTCGTGGGCTGATTAGGTTTGGAAAAACCTGAGTTCACGCTGAAGTTGTTGTTGCTCATCACGAGACTCAACAATTTTCGTGTGTTGCCATTCTTGCTTCTGTTTTTCTATTTCATTTGTTAATTTAACACTATGAAGGGAGTTTTCTGTTTGCTAGACGCGCACAGCTGCGAAAGACACGGCACGATTACTCACAGTCACAGCAACGCCAGGTGTGGACTGTTTCCACGCTGGCCACGGAAACTTAATAATGTACAATATTCGAGTCAAAAGGTTTCATCTTCTTTTGTGTCTATTTGCGCAGTTTGAACGATTAAATGTATGTTACATTTTTCATTAACTCAAGAACGTCGGCCGCAATGCAGTGTGCAGTCTCTCCTTTAAGTGATTACGCTACAAATCGCTGTCCATACGCAGAAATCATTAATAACGCATTCGGCTGCAAGTGTAACGCTAAAGCTTTGCCATTTGAAACAGGCAATCTGTCAAGTATCGCAAAGGCAGAAAAGAGAGGGCGGCAGACGTCAAGATGTTCGGTGCACGTTAAATTGATTACATTTTAGCAGTTGCTGAAGAGTCGGTAAACAGAAGAGCAGCGTGAATGTGCAGCTTCCTAATTGGTGTTGACTTTCTTAGCAGTTGCGGGTTTGCTACTTTGCTTTGCTATTGACAATTTCATCGCGCAAGTATAGTTTAGCCACGATTGTAGTAGGCCTATCTCTTAGTTTCTTTTCTTTGTTTGTTTCCGAAATCGTTCTCGATGATTGATAACAATTTAACCAAAGCTGCAGAGCTGTAAATGCACCAAATATGTAAGGTGCTGAATAAGCGAAAGATTGTCAAGAGCGCTTTGAAAATTGTGTGAGTGCTTATCCCCTACAGCTCGGAAAAAGAGCTGGCGCTGCAACACTTATGTGTAGCCGTAGCGTGCACTATGCATTCGTTGCTACTTAATGCTTCCCAAATGACATACCCTCGTGGTTTTAAATTTTAGAGTTTCTGCTCTGGTTGACTTGGTAACACAGACTAGACAGCTTTGATTAAAGGTTCCCGTTTATCAACTTATCAGGCTTTCGCAATGTGCTTCTGTGCTGAGCAACTATCGGTAGACTGGCTGCAAGGAAACCAAAGTTTGCGGTGACTGTTTACAGGACAATGAAAGAGCTTGAAAGTACGTGCGGGGAGCAAAGAAGACGTAGTCTGGTTTTTGTCAAGCCCTGCTGATAAAATATTTTTATATCTTCTTCTCACAACCGTATAAACATCTCAAACCAAGAAGACATGCATTAATGCTCCCATTGTAAGATTCCATAAAAGCTGCGTTTATCTTGAAATACTAAGGTTGTATACAAGTCAAATCCCTTCACGTATGAAGCTTCACTGGAGAATGCCGACACCTTGTGTATACGTGAGCTCCATTAAAAAAAGATTTTCTGCATACGCACGACATAAAATTTTTTAGTTTTATGTACAGACCTTACAATTTTGCAATTGCGAAGCAAACCGTTTTTGGGGCGTCGAAAAACGGCTACGGAATATCGGCAAATGTCTAAACAAACCAAAACTAAAATTAGTATTTATAGCATAATCGATGGAAAAATGGCATCGGCGAATCCCTCTAAGACTCTCAAGTTGTTTCAGGTGCTTATGTTTGGACGAACAAAGGTAGTGGCGGGGTCCAGGGCCCACTATTTTTCTAGGGGCCGGGATACAAGGACCTCCTTGCAGTTTCACTGCATATTGAGTTTTTTGTTGTAAAGTACACCATCTTTAAAATTTTGCTGAGTGCCTGACCTTGTTGATAAATCAAGCTTATTTTTAATTCAACTGGGTGTTGTTATACCGCACAGCGCCGTTCCGATTTGCCCCGATGATCTTATACAAACCATTGTTTTGACAATTCGTTAACCGTCTGTTTGGAGTAAGGAAGCCGGGTATGATCGTATGCGAAGTAAAACTTTTAAAATAATATGCATAGTTCCAAATACTTATTACTCGCACAAGAAGTTGGCGAAAGTTTTACAAACGGTCAGACATTATACGAAAACGCTTTTGGAATGTGTTTTGGTTTAAAGATTTCAGCTACATTTGAAAATTGGTACCAAGCTTGTTTACCAAACTGAAATTTTTACCGCAGGTTTGCTGCATACAAAACCTCATGTCCGTTAGATCTGGCGGTATTGACAAAATATGAAAATAACTGCGACAAAATAACAGCCAGTTTGGGTGCGTTTCCACATTTAAATCTTATTAGTAGTTATGCGAAAGTGTATTCCAAACTTCAATGATCACTGATGACGTCACACAATCAATTGCCGTAATGTAGGTGGTACGCGTAAATCGGATCCCGGTGCCCCAGCTGCCGCATTTGTTGCACCACCACTCCAGATGCATGGGCCTAGGTCCCCCTCTTTTTTCCTGGGGGAGCCTGACCCCCACTTTTACCTTTAGAGATTTGCTTAACTAAGTTCAAGCAATACAATTAGTATCCGGTCCATCGTTAAAGCAAATCGCTTAATGAAAAAAAGTTTCTATAGTTTTTTTGACGTGCACTTGGGCCCCCCACTTTGAAAAAGGTTCCTCCATTGTGAGACAAGAAACCTGCGAGGCGACTTTCGTACGCTAGGCTTTAATCAACGGAAAACTGCAACTACCATCTGCGGAAAAAAGGAGCAGCGGCAAGAGCACGTAACAACGACAACAACAAGACGGCCCGCTCAACACTCGCCGTGAAATACAAAGGCCAACTGCCCCGAGCTGTCGTGGTAGCAATCAACGTTCCACGATATGCACATTAAGGCAGCGAGGCAGCAACACACTAATCCCCACATCACCACTATTGTAGTGATGAATGAAAGGTTAACAACATACGCAAATTTGGTTTGATCAGAATAGCTGGCGTTCTATTGTACACTTTATACGTGTGAGATTTTGCAGTTTCGTGTCAGCTGAGAAAAAGCTATATTCATCGTTGGTATTTTAATTCTGTAAAAGCTACTTTCGACGTGTAACGACTTTTCACTAAACAGCGCATCAAGAATGACACGATTATTGTTACTGCTCATTCCCAGCTGCTGGTGAATGTGTGTGTACATAACTTGGAGCGATCTCAGTTTTTTTCACTGAGTTACGACTTAGTGTTGCCTGTGTGCAGACTGATTTCATTAACGCTCTGTTGAACTGCAGTTCTAGCGAAACAATTTCTGAACAAAATTTGTCTGCTGCTTCTCTGAAGTTAGTCGACCAGCCTTGGGGAGCCAGAGGCGTTTGAAAAGCCTTGCTTCGGTGTTGTAAACAATTTGTTTATTTAGGAAACAAGACCAGACCCCTCCCAACGATTTGGCTGACCTACCTATTAGTAGCGTTTGGGGTAACAGCCTACAGCAACACTACATCGGATTCCCTGAAGTTCTGGAGCAACCTCGGTGTTTCGCATGCAACCTTAGATTCTAGGCTGTAATGCGAATCTTTAGAGGGTTTGTTTTGATGGACTTTGAGTAGGGAAATCCCCGCAAGTTTATGTCAGAAATCCGGAAATATTTGGATTTTTTGGCACAACTTTAGAACCAGAAACGCTAGAATGTCGATCAAGGGCTCTAAAGACTTGTATTCTAGCATANCATAGAGTCCAATAAAACTTTGAGTTACGAAATCGGCTAATTGAATCGACAATGACAATGATGTCATCAAAAAACACAAAACTTACAACTTACCACAATCATGATGTCATTGACCAAAAACCCCAAATCCAAAACTAAAATTTTTTTTATTCTGATCTGAAAGACGTCACGAATTTTTCGAGGGTTTGAACAGCTCTCTAAGCTCAATCTGCTGCCGAGTTATGGCTGGCCAAATTTTGCCCTGAGAGAGCAAGTCATACCTTTTTGTAACTTTTCCATTTTTGTCGAAACATAGGTGTTTGAGCCATGATTTTGGCTCCAGATATGCTTAAAAGCCATTCAAGGGCTCTAAAGACGCGGATTTTGGCCTAGTTTCCAAAAAACAGGAGCCAAAAAATGGCCCGTTGAGTTGGCGCCCAGAGTCAGGTAAACTGGGCCAAAAAGGCAAACACATGCACCCATTGTGATATCACACACAGAGAACCCCAAACCCAAAACGTAAAAAAAATTTTTTGAACCTAAACTAGAAGACTTGCCGAATCTATAGAGGCTTTGAACACCTTTCTAGCTTAATCGTTTGCGAGTTATGGCCAAAAACGTTTGAGCCACTAAGTGGTCCGTCCGCGACAGAAAGCGTTTTGGAGTTTCATTGCCCGGTCGCAAACCACCTTGCAAGGCGACTGCAAGTGATAATTAAACTCTCTGAGACTCCTGCATTATCTGACTTCACTGCTTGAATCTCAAGCTCACTTCAGCCTACGTGTTGTTTTTGTTTATTATGCCTGATTTTGAGAAATAATACGATAAACTTCACTGCAGACCTTGTAACGGCATCATAATATTTCGAATATTTTCTGCCGTAATGTTGCTTCTGCGTGCTTTTATTTTATTTAGTGATATCTCAACTACTGACACGATGGTTCAGCTACGTGCCCAGAATGCTCCAGGAAAGGTTGGCAAGGCAAGTCCTTCTGGCTACACCTACGGGAAAGCGGTCCCAGAGGTTGATCAAGCACCGCTTGGCGTGATCGCCTCTCCGATGTTGCTTGGTGCCGTCTTGGTGTGGAGCCAGCAGAACTGCCGATTTGACAACCGTGAGGATTTCGCGACTTTCTACGGCAGAAAACACAAGTTGTTTGCAGCTGCATTTGCAAAACATGGCATTAAGAAACAATTTCGACAAATCGACTGTAACTTTTAACCTTAAGAACTCATGGTCTCGGTGCGAAAAAACTCCGGATATCTGGAACTTTTCCGGGCTAAGGAAAAACCTAAAGAAACGGGAGTTCGTTAAACACTACGCGCAAGCAAAAGCTTTGACGTCATTCTGCAACGGACGATTCGAAACTGGACAATATTTGAGATGCATATTGCCGATCACCGCAGAACATCAAGCAACTCGCTGTATTACCGAATTCTATCAAAACTGGTTGTCCACTGTGAGCGGCGTAGTTTGTCCACTTGCAGTTTATATACCAGGCCCGTAACCAGCTTGGGAAACCAGGAGGGGCGAATAGTTGAGAGCGGTCCAAAATTCTGAGAGCGGTCCAAATTTTTGAACTATGTCCAATAGTTTCAAATCATGTCCAGCACATTTTTCCAGGGGGCCAAAAATTTTTCTCAGGGGAGGCACACCTGGTTACGGGCCTGTTATATACCCAAACGAAAGGAGAGGCGATCCACGAGGTTGGTTGTCCATTTAATGCGTGCTTCAACAAGGAAGAGCAAAACGTTGTAGAGCTGGTTATGAAAGAGGCTTTCTATTGTAAAACTTCTCCATTCTGGCCGTTCCTCACACCAAAATATGCCTTATCCTGTAAAAAAATCTCAAACTTTTCATCAGTTTCTAAAAATTAATTCGTTGGGCCGAACAGTGTGAGGAGTTGCCGAGAAATTTACAAATTTCAAAGCATAATTAAGGATCTTGACTTCAGGACTCCGCAAAAATTATAATTTTGCACAACAAAAAGTGAAGTTTGTAGCAGTGTCTGTTTGAAGCTCTCATAAAAATTCGTTGAGAAAGTTTAGCAATATGCAAAGCCACCACTTCCCAGCTTGACCAAGCATCGGGCAATCTTCTATTTCAAGGGTCTTTCTGAAGACAAGCCGATAAAGGAATAGACCAAGGATTGCCAACCTGTGGCGCATGCGCCATACGTGGCTCATTGGATGCTTAGAAGTGGCGGCGCATTCCATCCTTTTGATGACTAGAAAGTAAGCCACTCCTGCTCATTAATTTTAGTGATTTTATTTTTCTTGCACGTCCTTTCTAGCAAGGACAACTTGGCTTTCTCGAGGAAAAGTTCTAAAACGATTTTGGAAACTGAAAAATATTGTGCATGATTTTTTAGAAGTGAAAAAGGAGCTGCCCAAAGAAAGGGCCCTTTTGTGAAATGAGAAGTGGTTGTTAGATTTAGCATTTTTGGTTGATGTTATCCCATCAACCATGTACATTACCTCAATTTGAAACTGTAGGGCAAAGACAAGATGTTACCTAGCTTAGTAAATGATATCAGTGCATTCAAGGGCGTACGCAAGGTCGGTTGGGTTTAAAAAAACCCTTGAGCTTGCATGATATTCAATAAACATTTTTTACCTTCTCAAAAAGGAGATTGATTGCTTTCGCATACGTTTTGCTTGTTAATTTGTCCACGTAATGCAAACACCACGGAATAAATCTGCATGCAAATTTCAAGGAACATTGTAAATGGGCCAAAAAGTAATAATATAGGTTATCGTAGGAATCTGGTTTATCGTCTGCAACCAGAAACCATCTTACCACTTTTTGCAGACCTTTCGTCTACTACGCATGTTTAAGATTGTGTTCCGCGGCGGTTCACTTTATCCAAACAATTGTCTTTATTTTGTCTGCTATGGCTGATCAGCGCAAGCGCTGACCGCATTGGCTACATTACCAGCAGTTTCTGTAGCATTATAGAACTGTTGCACGAGCCCAAAAACAGCAGTTGTTAAGATAGAAGTATCCAGGCATTTGATAATGTCTCAGCAGGGAAAAAGGAAAACTAAGAGTTTGCTGGACGTCTACACATAACAAAAAATTTAAAGTGTTCTTGCGTAATGCGCATTCGCATTTCTTGTGTAGTTTAGCAAGATTCGATCTTGCAAACCGGCGGGGTGCGCCAGCCAGTCCAGCTGCACAGTTTCTATACTCGACTGCTCGTATTCAACAAGACATTAGCGCAGTCTCATTTTGCAGTTGTAAATTGTTCTGACCCAGTGATGAGTGTGTTTTACGCCCCTGTTTTAACATGCAGCCCGATATTTTTGCAGTTATTAACTGCTGTGTAGTAGCGTTGAGTTTATTTTCCTCCGATATCCTAATTTGGAGCGCTGATAGTTTATAATCAGTGCAATGACACATGAAATAAGGTGAGTACGTGTAGAAGAATATGCATATTATGTCAAAAAACGTCGCCAAAACGTTGGTTTGGAAACATGAATATGACGTCAAATTGTGACCATCACAAACAGCGCACACCAAATGCAAATGACTACCATATGCAACTGAATGAGACATCTCCCATGAAAATTTTCTGCGTACGCCACTGAGTGCATTGATGCATTCAAGATGAAGTTGAAACTGTTTATTTCTCAATTGAAAAAGGAATTTAAAAGAACAAGGTGAATGTGTTGCAAATAATGTCAACTTTGCAAAATACATTGAAAAAATGAAATTACTACAAGAGGTCTTTAATTGCCGTTTTAGTGATTTTTCTGAAGAAGACCGCATGCTTGCATTTATACTGTAAATCCATTTTCACTTAACATAACATTCTAAGATGCCTAGTAATATGCGAATGGAACTTATTGAACTAAAAGCAAATTCACTATTGAAAATGAAGTTTGATGTACTTTCCTCATTGCCAAGTGCGTCGGAAATGATTGGTTTTTGGCGATCATTATCATGAGAACATTTTCCAAAAATGAGAGAATTTGCCCAGAGTAATGCCTGTCTCTTCGGAACTACGTACAGATGCGAGCAGTCATTTTCGTTCATGAAAATAATCAAAAATAAACTGAGATCGCGACGGTCCGATTCCAGCTTGAAGAACTGTCTGTTGCTTTCAGTAATGAATTTAACTCCTAATATCACTGGTTTGGTGAAAGCAAAGCGGAAATAAAAGTCACATTAAAGTCATTTTTTTATTTTGTCTGTGTATAAAATTATTTTCGTTAAAAACTGCTAATTGTGTTCATATATTACTATTAATACTTTTTGAAGTAAAATGATCAATGAAATTTAAAAAGTGTTGTGTGAGATCTTTTCCTCTACAACTGCTACATCAGTCACCATCATTAAATAAATTTGGTAATGCTTGTTTATATGTTTGTTATATAAGATAAACATATATTTTTCAAATAAACACATGTTAAGATAACTTCAAAATATGTCCATATTACCACACGTTTGACAGGACTGAAAAGAAGTGAATGTTTGTGTGGCGCATCTCAATTAAGCGTGAAAAAAATTGGCGCATGGAATCATAAGGTTGGCCACCTCTGGAATAGACGATGCAAAACTGAACCACAAAAAGTTGATCTTCACCAAAATGACATAAAACGACGTTATTAAATTTCGAATATAATAAATAAAACTCAAGAAGCATGCGCGTTTTACATACAGAAGGCTTATGAAAGTTTGTTGCAAATACGCAAAATAAAAGCCGGTAGCGGTGATTAAAAATCGTAATTGTCGCACAATCGCGCAAGTGTCAACTCCACACAGTGAAAAACATGCACATTATATGAGTACACTAGTACAACTACTGCTTCGTGAAGCGTTTCTTTTAATTAAATAGCTTAAAAAGTGTTTTTGATGAAAAGCTTCCCAACTAAACAGCTCTGGTCTATCCCTTATTCTCGTAGAAATGATTATGATCTCTTGGGACCATTTTCAATAACAGGTTGAAAAATATGTAACGAAAATATGTAATTAACCAGCAATCCGTCCAGTTAACACTGATAAAATAAATCTTGTACAGTAAATTACGCTGTCTCTTTTCAACTTTTGCCAGTGCAATCACCCTAACTTGAAAATGCGCCTGGCAATAGTCGTATCAAGATGAACGCGATTCATCCGTGGTCTTCAGTGCATGACCTTCCAAGCGAGCATTTCCGAAAAGGTTGCAGTCTAGAAATTTGCTGCTCTCGATTTCTTCCTCGCGCTGCCACAATGAAAACATTTCATTCAATCACTTCCGGACCGCTTATTGAAAGACTCAGCAGCTGCTCTGACACCGGACGCCAGCATTGTGACGTAACTTCGTGGCACTCGTGTATGCTGACGACGAGTGCGACAAGCTTCTGCCACGCGCTGCTCCAGAAAATGCCGAACTCAATAACTTGCGTACCCCATCCACGTAGCGTTTGTCTCGAGCGCTGTATATGAGCACGTTCACTAAACTGCAATCAGATAAAGCGTATATTTAACATTGTACCAAGCCAACACCAGAAAATTGTTTACAGTTAACCGATGAGGTTATTCAGAAGCTACTTCACATGGCAAATTTTCGCAAACAACTTAACGCGTTTGAAAGAGTGCTTGCCAACCTGGTGGACAGTACAACACTAGGTGCCCAAAATTTTTTCATGGGTTGTACCACTGTAATATGATGTACAGGCGTGTACTAGATGTTTGCTTTTCAAGATCACTTACACTGTCTCACATTTGGTGTTCTTAATTCTTTGCTCGCGCTTGACGATTGTGTGAGCAAATGTGACAGCCATGAGACAATTTTCCAGGGCGATTGATTGACTATCTAGCAAAAGGAATCATTTCGCATCCAAGGATCAGGCACTACGATCTTAACATTTCACGGCATATATTTCGCCTACAAATCAGGTATTATTAGCTTTTATTCAAGTAAAATCCGATTAATTGAATCTGCATTCTCCACTGTGAATAGGACAGGCCTTCACAACCAGTTTCGGCACAGGCTCCAACGCGTTGACCTGCGATCATATTCAGTACAACAAGCAGAATTTATAACTTTTACAAAATATCCTGATTTTTGGGCATCACTTCTTAACATTTCCGGACATGAAAATTTCAGTACAAAAGCGATTGCCTTTCTCGTTCTAATGCTGTAATGAAACGCCTTTGCGGGAAAAGAAATTTCTGCTTCTGTTAGCGTTCAATCGAACAAAAATTCCATCCACGATGTTGACTCTCTTATGAGAGTGGCGCGCGAAGCAAGGTGAAGCCTTGGTTTTCACATTTGGCTGATGAATTTCAGCGACAGCCATTGACTTCAATGGGTTATATTTTGTGATCATTTGCATTGTGCTCGCAAAAACGTCGTGTATTGTAGAAATTAGATCGAAAAAACAATCCAACACTTTACATCGAAAAAAGACTTGATGAAGGATATTACTGCGCCTTTAATAAATGAATGGGGTGAACATATTATTGAAAAGCGAAACACGGTGTACCATAATACAAAAAAAGGTTGAGCAAGCATTGTCAACAAAGACCTTCAGCTTTAGCAATATTTGCATTCACAGTGTAACAGAAATTCTTGGGAGTTAACTATTTTCCTGTATTCTGGTACATTTAGCAAGGGGGCGACTAGAAAAACTGCAAAATGTTCACAGCCAGATGAACAGCAATTGTTCAAATAGTACAATAAGTCACGTGATCGAGTACGCTATAAAATAATTTGCAACTGCATGGCGAACCATGTTTCTGCTGAAAACAGTAATTATATTCATTAATCAGCTACATGGTGTAATGAACTAAATGCTGAGAATTTGGGCTTTGCTGTAGCGAAAACAATATCAATGTGGTATTTTCTGGCGTAGCTGGTAAATACCACAATGCCACAAAAGTATACACGAAACAAAGTCATTTTGGAAAACATAATGGAAAAAATCACTATCATTAACAGATTTGGCACTGCGAACAGTTGTCAAATGCGCAACATGTTGAAATGCAAAACAACTACGGTATATTGAAATTTATCCAATCTAATCACAGGTTCTGGCTCCATGTAATGAAGAAACTAAAGCGTTAATCCAAATATATGTTCACATTCTTGGTATAGCAAAAACATGACCAGCTGCCAAGTGCAAACCAGTGTGATAGTCTCAGGCACCGGCTCTCCAACCGGTGCTAGTCAACCTTCCAGGGGGCGAAAAGCTTTTGTGGGAGAAGCAACGTTATGATTGGTCTCCTGATTGCGGGTTTTCGGCTTATAATGGAAAAATATTTGTTTTTAAGCGGAGATTTCACATCCAAAAGTTTGGTTATCGCATGATGGTTCAGGTACTGATGCATAGATACTGTATTTGCACAGCGAAACCGGGAATGAAGAACATACTTAACTTCAAAATGATTCCAAGACGTTGCATAAAAAATGAAAATTTTTGTAAATACACTTTTCATTTTAAGATAAGTAAGCCTAGAAAGCTCAGATTCATGGGCAGTTTGCTAATAGCAGACCTATTTACACTTCAAACTCGCTCTTAAAGTTACCAAATTATTAACTGGTGTTGAATGTGAGAAATTACAAGCTGGGATCTTCAAACGAACATGACATGATCGAAAACATTGCATATGAGAGGACCAGCTTTAACATTCAGCCAACAACCTTTTCTGGCAGACAACATAAAAAAGATTTTTTAAGATGCTGAAGCGCATGCCGGCGCTTTCCAAGTTAACATTCACTTCGGCAAAACAGAAAATTTAGGGTCATTTTAACGTGATGGATTTCGAAGTCAACAGCAGATTTTAATTATAAAATATATACAACAATTTTAATAGACAAGGCACCACTGCCTCACGGTTGATTTTTTTCAAGTAATGGAAATAGTTCATGGTATGACTTTTCTGACATCCCCAGATGGAAATAGTTAACTTCTGCAACACGTAGAATAAAACTCCATGCATTTGTGCTTAGCTTTCGAGCAAAGAGAAAGAGTAGCTTGAAAAGCTATATTGCCTGCTCCACGTGCATACCATAACTTAAAGTAAGTTATACATGTTAGCGCCAGGTACTAATCACTTCAACTTTCTATGGAAAATACTGTGACATCTGATTTTTCTAAACCTAAAAGTAGGGTTACTGCAGCTAGAGCCAGAGGATGGCGCAGCATTCGGAACTTCGTATGTTAACTTTTCAAACTTTTCCATGTTACGAATTGAAACTTTTAAGTTCTTGAGCAAGTCACGTCATTACACAGGTTGAATTTTTCGTGACAGTTTATAGAAACCGGAATAAGCGGTTCATCAACAAGCGCCTGTAAAGCTTAATTTTGACGTAATGGCTACGAAGCAAAAATACATTGAGTATTTCGTTCATATCGGTTTAGACTTATCGTTTGACGCCACAAAGCCACAAATCTAACCTGTTCGTCAAACTGATATAGAAACAGACGAAGTACGAGGTTGACAGCTCTTCGCCAACAAGAAATCCCAAATGAGATAAAGTAACTACGACGACGATTGGCACTGCAAGATACGATAGTATGTTAAGGTTGGCTCTTAGTGTTGCACAAACGCTACGCAGCAGATTTTCGTTGGGATCCTTTTCTCCTCCAACTAATAGTAACACTACGTCGTCAAGACTAGCACATGACGTCAGCGTGGAACGCACGCAACGAAATTGCAGCAGTCGACGGCTAAATGACCTTAAGGTAATCTCTTGAAATTGCAGCTACGCCAATGTATCAATACCGAAAAAGCTTCTACTACGAAAAAAACGCTCTCGAATGGGTTGCTGAGCAAATTGCGCAATGTCTCAGCAATTTGCAGCCAGAAACAACGCTACGAAGAAATGCCGCCAAAGTGTAACAAAATAAATCGATTAATGTTCTGAGTAATTACTGTAGGTGGGTCTCCAAATGTTAAAACTTAGAAGCAGTGGATCTTAAAACTTAACAGGTTGCAGAGAATGTCCGAAGCATACGAAAACAGCTCATTTTATTGGCCCCAGCTCAACGCAGTTCTGTCTATTGGTATTCATCGCTGAGCTTGGTGAGTCAGTTACGTTGACTGATTTGGCAGATACGCCGTATTGACTTCTTTTAAGCCCAACAGTGTTTTGTTCATCCATTTATCATTTTCCGCGAAAGTGTTGTTTGCCAGCAACACGCAATTCAAAAGCATGCTCGAGTGGGTCGGTCATAAACAACAGTGGGTCAATGAGAAGAAAGGCCTTATAAGCAGGCCTGCAGGACATTTGATTTTTCAGCAAGTCATCAACATGGGCGCAGACACTTCGTTTCCCGCGCGAAGATGAACGCGATTGACTCCCGTAAACAAATCTTTTTACCAATCTGCAGAACTTCCTGTTTGACTGTTTGCAGTTTTAAAATGGACACCACCTCTATGACAATCAATCATGCGCGTTTCGAAAGCAACTTAGAGACGCATAGACGATTTTTGAAGAGAGCGAAAAAACACGCAGATTTCAAGTCCACCTTAAAGAAATTACGCACCGATGGTTATAGTAAATCCCAGCTGCATAATCGCGACGATGTAGCAAACAATGATCTCGCGACGTCGAGCAGACGCTATTTCCGCTTCAGCAGCAGGCGAATCTTCCTTATGGTTGGCAAACCTTCGGAACATTTTTAGGTGCGTCATAATTACTGTCGAAATGCCGAGGATTGTCTGCGTGAAACAATAAAAAGCTTGGGATTAATAAACACAGACGAATAGCGATTTTCTTGATTTAAAAATGAGGCGAACTGATTTCTGACAGCTTAACGCAAAAATGTTAACGGACTTGTTTTCACGTAATATTGCGTCACCCAAATGCGAACAAAGCTGATGTTAGCCGAATATGATGCGCAATTGAATTTCCTAATTTTTCAATAAAGACGACTACAATTTGTGTTGTGTGCTGCTGTTGTCATGTCAATTCTGGTGATGGTAGCGTGAAAAATTTAAAACAGCCACAGAAAATGTGCAGACAAGACTTTGAGCGATACTAATATCGACAACACCTGCACTAAACTTTTTGTTACACTTTCGTTCTGTTAAATTATTTCATCAACAAACAATTTTTTTGTCAGGCATTTGAAACCTTCACATTGTTTTGGTCTCAATCTTAAGATAATTTTGCTATTTTTACACGTTTATTTTTTAAACCTTTTTTAAACGACACTGTAACGTTCTTGTTGAGTTTGAAGCTTGAAAAGCATTCACTTCACTGTTTTACAAATTAAATCTCAGTTTCACACCATTAATTTTGGAACAGGAGACTTTCACCACAACTATTTTCAACTTGGTTTGACGTTTTAGGTATTGCTCTTTTTATACCGATGCAGCACTCACAGAAATTTACGGATACAACCAAGCTACGTTGCATCTTAACATCTCCACCATCAGCGTATTATTGTACCCTTGTGATATAAAAGAATGCGTTACTGCAATTTTCCTACAAATCATCCAAAAACATTACAGAAACTGCATGCAAAACCAGCAAACCATCGCAATAGTAGCTTGAAGCGAAGTAGCGGATTTTGACCTGCAGGTTGTTGTGAAAATTGTTTTCCACTTGCGCGAAAACAACGGTTTGCGAAATACCGGACACTATTGCGAGCATCGATGACGTATCAGCGCGCCGTCTGGTCGTTTAGAACCGTGCCAGCTGCAGCCGCTCAGGCAGTGTGTGAAATATTGGCTCCGGTCACCCACCCACGGCGCGGCCTTCTCACGCAAGGGTAACCTGGCGGATTAGTCAAACCTGGAAAGGAGTAAGTTTTGGCTGCGCGGCCTCGGTCCGTTGGGTTGAAATCAGTAGGTCTTTCCAAATTAACGTGTTCCCAATCGTCCTCAAAGTGAGCTACGACGTTAGAAGCGCCAACCGGATGTGAAGTGGAAGAAATGCTTGCGTTGATAATGAATTTACGTGGACACAACAAGCAATCAAATATCCTTCATTTAAGTGCGATTGGATGAAGATTGTCCGCGCACAATCACTTGGTTTGTTTTTTGTACTATAGTTTAGTATTTCTTGTAAGAACTCGATGAGACCGCAATACAAACACCCACAGGTAAATAATAAAGCTTAACGTTCAGCCCCGCCAACTCCACTGGCGGCCTCTTGGCCAACAAAATAGAGTTAGCTTCAAAGGCTCACAGCAGCTGCGACAATTGTTGATTAAAATCACGGATTCAGATAACAAACATCCTAGATGAAGCGCTTTTGAAGTTTTTTTTCTGTGGTAAACAAGCATCGTTGTGAGCTAATTTTAGAAACTAGACGCAGCTGTGTGCCAGCAAGCAAAATGCTTTTGGATTCCTCACTTGCTACCAGCCGACAAGGGCATCCTCAGATATACCCCGAATCGCTCAATCACTCGAACGTGCAGTGCATCAGCAAAACTTATGTGAGGTATTATACCGGACAGAGCGTTCGTGAGTTTTCCAAATCGTCATATTCATGGACGTCGGAAGAAGGGGCGCAGGTTGCAAAAATCCTTTTGGCTACCCCTGGAAAAATCCACTGTTGCCCTCCACCTCTGGAAAATATCTTTCCGACGCATATGGTCATTTAAAGCGTCGCGTTTTTAGAAGCACATCTGCGCTGCATCTGATAACGAACGCTACTAGAAAACATCTCTGTTGACAATGACATGCATTGCGATTAGGCAGTAGTGCGACGTACTAAATTAAGGCTTACTTACCATGAAAGTAAAGGGCAAGATGAATAAGAAAAATACCATCACTGCCAAACGTGTGACGTCGGTATAGTTAGAGGCGAGGGTTAAGTTGTACATCAGCACAGTGCTGTAATATGTGTAGGAGAAAACTGCAGGAAAGCAAACTGCAAAGGAAATAACTTTCATTACAATCTAAACAAAGCACACTTGAGGCGATTCGTTGCACCATCCTAATAGGGTATCAATCAAAAAGTTTCAACACAAACTTAGCTCGTTAATTGTTGACTTATTCTCGGTTCAGGAGTCATATGTTTCAGACAAAGCATCAAACAGAGGGTACAACTGACGAAATTCTAAACTGCAAACACAATTGGCCTAAAAGTTTGATAAAGTTTGCCCCGAACATGTACGCAAATAAATAACAGTAGCGAAATTATAATTGTGAGCAAATAAATAACCCGAACATGTACGCAAATAAATAACAGTAGCGAAATTAAAATTATGTTTACAGTATTCTGTTACTAACAAGATCCAGAACTCGATGTGCCGCGCAAGACATACGCCGTGAACCAGGTGTCTCAAACTCAAATTGCTCCGAGGGCCAAATGTGAAACTTAGTGACCCGTGAGCCGCATTATGACTACCCGAGGGCTGTATTTTGACGCTGACGCAACAATGACGATACCTGGCTCTTCCTCGAAACAGCTTTTACATCTTATTTCCTGTGAAAGTATCATGAGTTATAGGCAAATCGTTTCTAGCCGTCTCTACGTTCGTTTAAAAGCATTTTGTTCACTCACTCGCTTCACTCGCTAGCCGAGCACTTTTAAACACCGGTGAATAAACCAAATAACGTAAATGTTGATTATTTGAAATTTTTTTACCCAGTTTTTGCATTTAGCTCGCCAGGGGGGCCGGCTCGCCCCCTTGCTCCACATCAGTTACGTCACTGCTTCTCGGTTACACGCATAGTCGAGATTTTTAATGCCCAGCCGGGCGTGGACAACAGTGATTACAAACTTACCATCACTGATAAAAGTTAATGAACAATGAGAGGATAACTCGTAACTACGTAAGTACCATTAGGCAGGGTCTTACCTGGAGCTACAGCAGCAATGATGGCACCAAACCAAACAATCAAGATTCCAACGTAAGCGCTCTTGGCTTTGGCTGTTTGACGTCGAAAATGAATGGGATATAATATAGCGTACACACGATGAATGCCCAGCAGCACGAGATGGTACAACGAGCTCGTAAGACGGAAGACGTGGAGCATACCGAATGCAATCGCTAAAACCGAATTATAACTCTCTTTTTGCACGCTGATGAGTCGTTCTGCTGTGAGGTTTACAGTCCAGCCAAAATTGCATGTTGTAAGAAAGATTAATTCCAAACCTAGAAAACATATAACCAATTGTCAATTCAACGCAATTTGGTTCATTAGTGGATTCAAAAATTCGTAAGGAAGATTAAAAATATTTCACAGGCAAACATTTTGTTGAATTTTGTATATTGATTAGTACACTAGAGCAAACCCAAGTCATTGCATGTTTAAAAATGTGCACGTTTTGACACATACGCAATGCTGAATTATTATTTTCTAAAATTCAGCCAGTAAATTTAATTGCACTGCTTGAATGAAAAAAATTATTCATTTGTTCCTGCTTTAAAGCATGTCAAACAAAAGTAGAAATAAATTAGAGTTAAGTGTTTCCATTTGTTTGTTTTCTTTTACCTTCATTGAATCATATGTTCTTTAAAATCAATCCTTTTGACTGCAAACAACGTGACAAAAGTAACGTTTGATGATTTTTGTAAAATTGTAAATTAAACTTTAGATAATGATAATAATGATTTGGGAACGACGTGCTTTCCACTTTTTTAAATGCCGCAGCTTGTGTTTTGATTTATTCATTTTATTCTTGAGTTTGCTTGCTCTGCCCTTGTTTTAGTCTTTTCAACTTTTCGCCCGGAAACATTGCCTGCATTTCACGATGAAGATTCGTGTTATTACGCGAAATCGCTTTCCTATTCAAATTCTTTGCTGCTTGGTGACCTTTGTGAAGACATTTGCTTGAATCCAGTGTTTCCTCATCGAAAATTTCCAGAAAAGCTTTGTTTTCAAATTATGCCGAAAAATATATAATTCGATATACTGTGTGTGCATACGGATAAATCGATATAGATGGGTCAAAGTGCTTAAGCAGTTTGAACCTCGGGCATGCGCAATGTGCTTTGGAAAAAAGCAATTGCTTTACCCCGAATTCGTACTGCTCAAAGACCGATGCGAGACCGGAGAAACGAATGCCGTTTTGACAGTTTGAACAATCGCCCTGATCGAAAGGTACACAAATGTCAGTTTGCGTTTTAAACATCAGGGTCAAACCATTCTTGGCCATAAAAAATGTAAGTTATGAACACAACTGCCTACCTGCAAGTAAATCAGCTATAGCCAGCGATGCTCTTATTTTGTTGTAGTATCCGGTAAAGCCAGGCCGTTTTTTTATTGTTAACAATATTACGAAAACATTTCCAAGAACTGTTGCTGTTCCGATCAGAAGACACAGTGTTATCCAAATTCCCGCTGCTGACATGTTGCACTGTTCGCACTGGCTCAAAGTGACGTTACGACAGCTGTCTATGGCCGACAGTGAACAGAATGCTGGGAAATCGTTCAGTCCATCGGAAGTACCGGGTGCGGCCGGCGTGGTAGGGGACTGGTCATCATCATCCCCCACGCTCCTTTCAATATTTGTCAGCTGCACAAAACTTCTGATATCTACAGCAGCGAAGTCTTCAGGTGCGTCATCAAAATAAGCGCTGGTGTTCATGCTCCAACTCAGCTTGCGCAGTTCACCTAGAGTTAACAAATTTACTTCGCGGAATACCTGCAACGAAGCAAAACAATAACTTTAACGTTGTATTTACAAACGCATGGGCAATGTCCACTTGCGCGCTTTGTTTACCACGAGGCGCATACTGCTGTCTTGTTTCGTAATATGGTGCAGCATTTAAAAAACTTAGAAGGCTGTTTTCACTTGGAATGAGAATGAAGCTTCTCTGTTGAGAGCCTTTTGTCACTTTTCTAAATAAGGAACGAGCGCATGGTCGTTTGACACGTTCACCGATCGTCTGCGTTACCATCGGTTTCCCACCTTGCGCTCTCCGCTCTTAGTGGCTCGAGGGGAGCAAATTAAAGTCTCAGTATAAACGTATAACACCTAATTAATTACAACCTAGTTAAAATACATCTTTCACTGTTAAACCAATGCAACGGGCCAGCAAATTTCATCGCTCCACAAATCAGTGCCACACAAAACATCCTCAACGAAACGTCTACCACAGCCAGATGCAAACTGGTTTTCACAGAGATCTCAGGGATCGCCAAGCTGAAGGCTTATTGTTTTGGAAACCAAGCTGAAACAAGTTGCTTCGTTTTATGAAACCTGATGCAGAATCGCCTGCGGTTTGGTTCTGTAGGGACTGAGGTTGTAGGTTATTATAGAGGTCCCTACTAGTTGAGGGGTCAACCTGGTTGTTGCAGGAGCACAGGTCGGTCTCCCAACTAAGCAGCCTGACGTCTTGAAGCGATTCGGTGGTTTTCAGCTGCTGATGGATAGAGTAAAACAAGTTGACCGGCATTGTTCGAGCTTGTGGGAAAGAGACAACAATTGTGTTTCTTTACATGCCGAATAAAGCTTCTGTTTGCATCTCTTTCACACAGTGCGATAATGTGAAAAAAGTTGATAACAGATTTGAAACGAAAAAACGATTTCTTGTCTTTTTGGGTTAAAATGTTATGCACAAAAATGTAAAAGGGTTTCGATCACAAGTGAGGCATATCAACTTTAGAAACAAACACAAATCACAAAAAAGGTTGTTTTCTGCTTGGAGTTGAAAACGATCCCAGACACAATGGGTTTTACTTACCATCAGCTTATACTGAAGGTAAACCAAGTTTTAAGTGTTTCACAGTAAAAAAGGTTAGCGCCCTTCTCATGGAATAGCGTTTATAAAGATGGCCAGATCGTTGGCTTAGCTTGTAAGCATGACAATACACTGAACATTGTCATGGTGTTAGTTCAACAAACAATCTGGAAAATGTCTCAAGATTCAACACGAATTAGCACTTTTATACGTGCCACCAGGGCCGCAAACAGCTGAAATTTTCGGGGGGAAATGATTGTAACGTGATGTTGTACCTAACAACTAAACATGTTTTCAAAAAGTTCGGAGGTCGTTTGCCCCTGGTCGCGGCAGGCCACTAAACGTGTCTTACATATTCAGTGTGGTGTGCTTCAGCGAAAGTATAATAGTTTCTATAATAGAATTAATGTATATATAATATTTCTCTCTATTAGAAAGAATTAATGAAACCCGTTTATGTATCAATGAATTTTGTTTTACGCACTAATAGCAGCAAATAGTTTGAAGATGAATTTGAGCGTTATTCTTGGTCGCATGACAAGGTCATAACTTGGCCCAAAAGAGCGTAAGAGTAAAAGTGGACCAAATCCCTTATTTGTCGTCTTGTATCAGCTCTAACCCAAAAAACTCAACTTTACCAAGGCTGCAGCTTCGAATGTACCACGAATGAATTTCGTTTCACGCATTAATAGCAGCAAATAGTTCTTAATGAGTTTTGAGCGTGAATTATTGCTCGTATGACAAGGTCCTATCTTGGGCCAACAGAACGTAACAGTAAAAAAGTGGATTAAATCCCCTTTGTCGTCTCGTTTCAGCTCTAACCCAAAAAACTCAACTTTACCAAGGCTCCAACTCCGAATTGTCACAATGCAAATGGACAACGAATGTTGAAACTGTGCAGTCAACACCAGCTGTGCGTAACAAACACCTACTTAGCCGGAGGTTTTATGGACAAAGTAGCTGGCGCCATCCATGATTGAAACACTGGCATCAGTTTGGTCTTTTAGAGGCGAGGTGGACTTACATTGGACTAATTGAGTACACTCGTGTCTATCACAGTGCTAATGGTGGTGCTGACGTTATTTGGTCTTCTTGTCCACTGTCTGACTTGGACATGCTCCGAAATGTTTTAAACTCGCCGTTCATAAGCGCCTTAATCCAACTGCAGTGAAGAGTAAAGACTAGGTCCCTGCTTTCCGGAACAGGTTCACAAACACCCTAAATTTTACTTCCCTTCACGAAACCTCTGCTCTATCGATCTCGTGAACCACATAAGACGATGGTGTAACCATGGGCGTCGGAAGGATTCCAGGGGGAGGGGCACCAGGGGATTTTTCCAAAATTTTTCCAGGGGGGGCCAAAATTGGTGAAATTTGTTTTTTCTCACTCAAAACTAAGAAAACAACCTTTTTTTGCTAAAATGTTCTAAATCCTGGGTGGGGCCAAGGTCCCCCCCTGCCCACCCTTCCGACGCCCATGGGTGTAACAAGATGCAAAATACACGTTAGGAACGGCTAAATGCAAGATGGAAGGCTGGTCTTTCGGACAATGCTTATGTGCTGATCCCTCCCTTGGAGAAGAGTGATCCTCACCTGCAGCTTAAGTTGCGTCCATCGCACTCTTCCAAAGGGCTGAAAAATGCAAAAAGCACACTTCGCAGCAATCGCAAGAAGTCTTTGCGAAGTGTGCTTCTTCGCTCTTTTGCCAACAAGCATTAGAACAATGAGTGCTCGCAGATACAAACAGCTTACAAAGTATGAGTAATATCCACTGCATGTATGGGGGAATCAAAAAGAATTTAGATCTAGGCCTACATGCGGTACTTTAATCACGGACAAAAACAAGCAATTGACCAGATGCGTGGAACACATTTCGCAGCTCTACGCTTAGCCAAGGCCAATCATTAATGAAGCGATTATTATTGGGATTCCTCTTTCACACGACCCGGACAACATTCCTACAACTTCTCCATCTGTCATAAAACTAGGCCTACGGCAGAAGGTATTGCAGCCGTACTGGTCAAGTGCGATCATTCCCTTGTTCCATTACGGTACAACATTCCTTGCGAAAGGTACAATGGAGGTTGTTTCCAAAAGAAATGAGCGACACCAAAATTCCGGCTCTATGCAAAAGCACAGCGGTAAAAGAAATTCCAGCATTGATAGAAGAATTCCTCTTTTGAATGCTGCTGGGAAAGTCTTTGCCAGGGTCGTGCTACCTCGCATCCAAACTCTCGCGGAGCGGCTCGTCTTTGAATCGCACTGTGTTTCCGCTGCAACAGATCTAGTGCGGATATAATCTTCTCACTGCGCCACATCGAGGAGAAATTCCGTGAACAACTTTGCCTGCTACACATCGACGTTGTTGGCTTTACCAAAGCCTTTCACATCGTCAGAAGAGCAAGGCTATATATTGTTTTACAAAAAATCGCCTGTCCGCTTTCACTTCTTTGTCTTGACAGGTCGTTGCATGACCATGGAAACACGCATGACATTTGAAGGTGCTCTGCTCTCTCGCCTCTCTCGCAGCTGAAACATGGCGTAAACCAAAGCTGTTTTCTGGCTACACCTCTATTGGAAATCTTCTTCTCTGCTGTTCTCCATTATACATTCCATGACGATGGCCAAACTACAGTATCATCATTAATGGAGTTTTTCTGCACATTCGCATAAATGGAAGATTGTTCAACCTTGCACTAATATGTGCCAAAATAAAAACTCGGCACATCCTGGTACGTGAACTACTGTTTGTGGATAACCATGGGCGTCGGAAGGAGGGTGCAGGGCGAACCTTGGCCCACTTGATTCATGATTTGAAATTTTAGGCCTTGGCTCTCCCCTGGATTTTGAAATTTTATATATTCCTATTAAGTGTTTAGCAAGAAAGGTTGTTCTCTTAGTTTTGAGTGGGTAAATTAAAATTTCATCAAAGTTGGCACACCCTGGAAAACCCTTTCGGCTACCCTTGAAAAAATCCACTATTTCCCCCATGGAAAAAATCCTGCCGACACCCACGCCGATGATGATGCATTAGTTTTACATAGTGAAACGAACCTTCAAACGTTTATGAATTGTTTTGCTGCTGCTTGTAAAGCATTTTCTCTGGTCATCAACAGCAAAAAGACCGTTCCAATGCACCAGTTGACGTGCTCTGACATTTTCCAGGCAAATATCTTCGTGAACGGAACTAGGCTCGAAAAAGTCAACAACTTTTGCTATCTGGGTTCTTTTATGTCCAAAGACCGCTATCTTGAGAAAGAACGTCAGTCCAGAATCGGTTAAGCTGCTACCAACTTCAGTTGACTTAGTTCCAGAGCATGGTGCAACTCACACCATACATTGCACTCAAGAGGCAACATTTACAAAGCTTGCATATTCAGTACTATACATCTCCGAAACATGACCAACATGCACGCGACAAGGAAAGAGACCTAACAGTTTTCACATGCAATCACATGCGATGCCTCGGGGTATTTGCGGTGGCATACGTGGTGGAGGGGCAAGATTACAAACGAGGTCATTTTGCATGCTTCAGCACGGACTTATGTTCCTTGTTCAGTTATTTCAAACCAAGGCGTTTCTCTTGCTATGACTGTAATTCAGTTACCATGTGCTTTTTATATTTGCCTTTGCGTTTTCACGTCATATGTTTTCATCATCTTCTTTTTGAATCGCCTTTTAAAAGATAAACTTGGACTCAAACAACAACTCCGCCTGGACTTCAAAAATTTCATGAGTATGAATTGGATTCAGTTTGCACCTTTGGTGACTTCACAGTTAGTGCGGTTCAAGGTCTTGAATAGGACAACGTTACTGTGACTAGTAAAAAAAAACTCTCAACAGGCACAACAAGCAGTTCTGCATTCAAAAAGTGTACATGAAAACCCTTCCTTTACTCTACTTAAAGGTACATGGACTTTCTCCTAATACTGTATTTGCATTTCTAATCTGTCCCAAAAACATTGGCACTTTTTTGTCATTTTCATACATTTCTTTAAATCAAAAGCTTCTAAGCCTATCGCCTGCATGAACGTATACTGCCTCTTTTATAGAACATTTTTCCACTTTTTCTGACAGTATACAGTTGCATAAGAGCAACAAAACCAAGCGTTTCTTTTTTGAGATTTTCTGGAGGAAGTTTGAGCCCAATTCTTAAAAAAAATCTTTATTTTGGTTCCAAACCTTCTAGGTTTTCTGCAGCCTTGATTTTCCATTTTCAGGAAATCCACAGTAGTTCGCCTTTGCTGACACTGCTTGTTGTTAACTGTGCGCTGTACAAAGTTCTTAGTTTTTTTGAGTTCAGGCTACCTAAGAAAGCGTCGAAATGTGCTTTTTATGACAAGAATTGGAGTTACTGCATTGTTGCACTACGTTCATGAACACAACATTAAAAACTCCCTGAATTTTATTATTTCAAATCTGTTTTCCTCGGTTTAGTTTTCTGCTTTTGTGCGCCCTCAGAAATACCTTTGAGCATTTAGGCTGCGTCGGCTGTGCAAGCATACCACCGAGCTAGCCTAGTCGTCTGTGCTTAGCTCAAGCAAAGTCAACCGTGACGCGCTGCTGTTTGTCTTGGGCACCTTCAACTCGTTTCCGGTCGATAACGTTTCTCGTAAACACGACGCTCGAGGGGATGACATCGAAAGAATGAAAATATTTTAGCGATTCCTTAAAAAGTCCTGATGTTTTTATATTGATTAAAGTGGCACAATCAGAAACAACTCGTTTGCAATGTTAACTTAGATGTCAAATTTTACGGACTCGCAACGTTTTTATTAAATGTTGAAAAACGTCAGGGTAATGGTAACTAAGGACGCTGGAGAAGTGATGGCATGGTGAATTGTGAAAAGTCAGGGCACCAGTTGTAATGGACTTAATGGTAGAATTAAAGCACAACACGGGTATCTTGGTTAGTATGTACAGGCAATGGTAAAAAGAATAAAAAGACGTTTCAGCAACTATTGCGATTTCTTTTCGTCAAACAGAAGGGTGACCTTGTAGAGATAAAATTAAGTCCGGTAAAAAGTATCAAGCAATCGAAGTGGCCCAGTCAAAAGGCAAAATGACGATTCAGAACGCTGAAAAAATGCATAGAAAATTTTCTAAATAATTCTAATCAAGGCATCAAATGTTTTCAAGAAATAGGTTGCTTGATGCTGGCGAACAGTTACGTTATTGGAGAAGCAATGTTAAAGTTCGATAGGCGTTGCTACTGGTTATGCGCAGTCGTTTTGTACCAGACTCTGTGTGCCTGTTGCACATATGGCAGGTGTACGTTGGCATCCAACAAACACGAAACAAAGTAGTTTTTGCTGCATTCGAGTACTATGCAAAGGTACGAATGGCCTTGTTTGGAAAAGTCATATCACGTGTCTCTAAGTTTCGCGAAAATCCTTCAGTGAGGCACAATGTCTCTAAGTGTCGCGAAAATCCTTCAGTGAGGCACAATGCAGTACAAACAGATATTTGGCTTGTTCAGTGCATTCAACGTGCACCCAGCATATTGGAGAAACACACTCCACGCTGTCAAGCTTTGTACATTAACGCGTTGACATAGCACTTATAAGCAAGTTGCCTGACTATTTGCAAGCAGAAATGCATCCATATTGGATGAGAGTCGGTGTCAATAATTCCGCTGCAATTTCGCATTAAAAATGCCGGTTATAAGAGGTTGAATTTGGAGATGTCCGAGTCGAAATGCTGCAATAAGTTAGGTTGAAGCTGACTTCAATAGATTAGAGACTTTTCTGCAGTGCAGCGACATAAAAAAAACGACTCTTGCGTCCCCATGTGTCGGTCGTTTTTCTGTAATAGGCAAGAGCGATGGTGGTGCGCTACGAAAATCCTTACTGCGCATTCCAAATATTTAGATCAGTTTTTTATTTCAGAACTAATACAAATTTTTTCATTAGTTTCGAAAAACATCAGCAAAAGGAATTTTTTGAAAATATTTAAACTGCGCAATTCATGCTGCAGTGTTGGCCACGCAATATGGATATTTCGCTAACAATGAATTACTGCTGCAAAGTATCATATTAAAACAATTTTTGCTTTCTTGTTAAATCCTAACACTACTTAAAAGAGCGTGAACTTATGGACGCCTGTGAAAAACTTTAAATATCCTGATCCCTTGCAAAAAATGGGTTTTATCTCCATAAAAACGCGTTCATACACAATTACACATTTTCTCATTTTGATAGCTTCATTTGCAGAAAAAGTTTGTGATAATGAAAGCACTTGTTTTTCTCTGCCAATTGCTTTTGTTTTATCGGTAGTTGTTGCGTTGTAATCAGGGCTGTGGAGCGGAATTTCAGACTCCGGATCCGAGCTCCAGCTCCACAGCCCTGCTTGCAATGCTATCATTGTGTCTTTATATTGAATGAAATATTTTTGCAAATTTCCAATTTCATTCAGCTTGTTTCATTTGCATTAGCCTGTCACACTGGGTATATGCTCAAAAGTTTCACAACTGTCAGGAAAGCTCCACTTTACGACTGCCAAAGGGATATCGCCTATAGTGCGTGACTTTGAAAGTGGAAACCAGTCAGATATTTCATTTTGTTGCAAAGTGAAACCGTGTTGCGCTTTTGAAAAACAATTGCTTTGATCGTCGACAAAATGTAATGATCGAAGTCCAAGAAACTAAACCACGGGACAGGTGAGGGATGCGACACACAAAGAAGGGGAAATTAAGTGCGTAATGTAACAAAATGGTGCTATGGCCACATGAGCTACATATTGTCATCTATCTGAATTATGTATCCAACAAACCCTTTTTGTGAGAGCCCTACCAACACCGTGATTTTGTCTCAGTGTCTTGAGAGCTTCATTCGTTATTATTTTGGAAAAGATGAAAAAGGCTATTTGCGGAATGTCCAACAAAACATCGCTTCAATTTAGATTGTGGTTTTCGCCTTGTTCTTTTCGCTATTAAGATCTCACGAGACTTGAAGCTTGAACTCTTCTCCTGAGCATAATGTCTTTAATAACAACAAGCGATCCTTACATTGGTTCCGAACTTGAAGGAACAGGTCATATTAGTTCTACAGTTAGTGTAGAGTTAGTATTCAAGTAATACTTAGGCAAAAGTTATGCTTAAACAACACACTTTTAAAGGTAATTCCTGTGCACGACTTGCAAAGCGAAAAACTTGAAAAGCATTTGTTTTTCTGTTTTTTTGTCACGAAGCTCATTTTTTCGTCACCAGGCCAAGCACATTTTTCCTCACCAAGGTCTTTTGGGAGATATTTGGTTTTGTCAGACATTTATTAAGCTTTCCTGAAATTACAGCCACAGCAAATGACTGAATTCCTGGAAAAGTACCACACAAGAGAGAGGTTAAGGCAGCAGGCCTGATAACGACTGGGGCAATTTTTTCAATGGTTCAAGGTTGTACCACATTGCGGGAGCTTGTGGCGAAAGGAAAAAACAGTTGCTGCTTTTCCTGCTTCGCCAGGCATTAATCTACAACTGAAAGCTCCAGTTGATTTACGTCGTAACTCACCGTACGGACGTACAATGATAAAAGCTTGTCAAGATATTAAATGACCTGTCAAGTCCGCATCAGAATCAAATTTGTAGCAGTTCTAAGGTTATTCGTTCAAGCGTTGGGTCAAACATATTGGTTATTATGGCTCCGCTCAAGGCCCTGAGATTTGGTAGCCTTGTGCTATCTTGAGTTTCTTGTATTACGTGAGTAACGCTGCTTCAACCAAATTGTAAATAGTTAGATTTGAGCCAAATAAGGTTAGTTTTCAAAAAATGCTACGCAGCCTCTTGGTACTGCTGAACAAACTGACATCATTAGACTTTGATCAGACTGCAGCGAAAAGGAAAGAAAATGTAAAACAAAATTTTTGAAGCAACAAGCAGGACACACGTTCATTTAGCTGGAATTGCTACCATAACAGAAAGCAGAATCCCATTTTTTATGTGAAAAGATAGGAAGATCTTACTTGGATGGAGCTTTTGAAGAGATCAAGTAATATGCATTGTCGACCAATTTGCAGTTCTTTTCGTGTGCTTTGCAGGAAGTACGGATAAGTAAAAACTTCAAGTATGCATTTTTCATGCACTTTTGTAATGTTCAGGGTTGAAATGTCACGGGGTTACTTGGTGGAATTTTTTCGGTTATTCTGTTTTAAGCGTATTATATCTTTCCGGATGTAACATAAATGCCAGATTGGGCCCAAAAAATGATCAAGATGGGTAGCCCACACACTCTTTGGTTTGATATGCTGTTTTAGTCGGCATATCCCAATATAGTTGATTTTTCTTGCCACATAGTCTTATCTGGGTGGAGATGGTTCCTTTTGTCCAAAATATTATAGTTGATGAAGAAAACCAGTTGTACGCTTACTTAACGTTCAAAATATGAACATATTCGGGCTCAAGTAACTACTCTCCAGTGGCGTGCAGAGGGGGGGGGAGCGAACGGGGCGCCGGCCCCGGACGTCCAAAAAGTGAAATTACAAAAATTTAAATGCTGTAACTAGATGATTTTTCCTATTGAAAGTCTACTTATAGGTAAATGCTGAATGGATTTAACTTTTCGAAACTGGTTTTGTTGTCCACACTAATTTTTGCGTATTCAAATACCAGTAATTCTCAGCTTCATCATTGCCAGGGGCTTTTACTCTACATGTGCGCCGCACACCCATTCAAACTAACAGCAACGTGGCTTGTTCCAGATCGTGCAGTCAAGGAAAAATCTCAAAAAAGGATTGAAAGATAGTCAGAGTTGAGAAAAAAACATTAAAAAAGAAAACATCCTGGGTTTTTTAAATCCGTTTTTTTTCTAAACAGGTTTTTGTTTTGTTTAAAAAACACGCAAAAACCCCATTCTGAATTGTTTTCATTGCATCATGCAATATCACAATTTGCAGAATTACACAATCATAACTTGTTATAGCTATTATAGCATTCTAATTTGAGGGCAAAGGAATGTACCCAATTTTTGTCTTCGCAAGGTGTTGTTGGTCAATTTGCTCCAAAGTGATAAGGCTTTGGCAAGAATGCGCTCAGTAAACAGAGAAAGGCTACTCTCACACAAATTCTGCAGTTTCACGTCAAGTTTATGTACATGCCCTGCTTGTTCAGCATCTATATAGTGTATTTTTTCAACATATGGTCTGGCATGGTCCAACATCAGAAACAGTTTCGATGCAGAGAAGGCAGAAAATTTGATTGAAATATACCGATTTTACAGAGCCGAAGAAGATAACCAGTAGAACTCACTCAAACTATTCGAATTATTCTATTCTTTTTTTCAAGTCCTTCAAATTTCGTTGCTGTTCGTTCTGTTTCATTCAAAAAATTTACAGTTAGCTGTACAAGTGTGCTGCTATTTTACTTTTTACTTCATAGTACTGTGCATTTTTCAAAGGAAAAGTAAAGAGTGGGATTTTTGTGGGTTTATTGCTTTTTTTAAGTGGGCTTTTAAAACAAAAACAGTGATTGTTTTTGGTTGGGTTTTCATAACACCAATTTCATAACACTGAAGATAATTATGGACGTTTAACTCATATTCTGAGCCAAATTTCAAAACTGTCCAATTTCAACATGGTTATTTAGCTGATTTTATGATGCACCACTAGTTTCCGTTTCGTTTTTTGTGCTAACGCAGTCGCATACCTGTTCGTGCAATATACTGTATGTGCTTCGTTTAGAGCTTCGTCATTAATTGGCAGTTCAAGCGAGCTGATCAGAATGGTTCACACAAGCCCGTATCTATTCTTTCTCCTTAGTAACCGTACACATAACAGCCACATAATAAAAAACGAAATGTTTCTTTCGTACTTTATGTGCATTCTCAAGTCATGTGGAGTTTGCAAATTTTAAACTGTCAACCCTGGGTGTCCGCTATCCCAGCCGCACACCTTCTGATCGACTGCTAGTCGACAAGACATTCGCGTAGCCTTGTATTTTTGCAGTTGCGGACTGCGCTGAGTCGCTGACGTAGAACTGAGTGTGTTCTACTCCCCTGTTTTACCGCGTTGCCGCATATTTTTGCAGTTATGAACTGCTCTGTGTTAGGATACCGCTGATAATTTATGTTCATTACAGTGACACTTTGCAGCTTACAACAACAAGTAAACAGAGTGCGTGTTGAATAATATGCACAGGGACGCCGGAGATTGAAGGCATGGCAGGGGCATTTCCCCCTCTGTCCTTTCAAAAAGGGGCGCAACGGGGGCGGAGGTGCCTTTTCATCAAAGGTGTAGGAGCAGGCTTATTTTGAGGATGCGATTTTTTGCCCGAAAGATTATTGCCCGCATGTCCCCAAACGTGCCCGAAAAGTTGTTTGTGCAGCTTTTACCTGCAATTTTTCTCCCACAAAGATCATCAAGACCTTTTTTTGGTGTGACCTCCAAAAAAGCTCTTCATGTGTTTTTTTGCAAACCTTGGGCGCCATTTTTTGAAGCAAGCAACGTCGGGTGCCATTTTTACCCGGATTTTCGGGGATTTTGCCCAGATTTTCAGCAAATCAAAACTTTTGGGGGTGCGCTTGCACCCTCACCTCCAACACCACTGCTTTTCATAACAGTATCATAAGTAATTTCGTAGTTTATCAAGATCGACTTCAAACAATTTTATTGCAGCTTTTCGGGCACCCATGAAATTCAGAATGATTTTCTATAATTTATGTTATTATTTTTGAGGTCAACATTGTTGATGAACAGAAACAAATATAATTGGTAACGATTTTTTTGTTTTTTACAAGTTCCTATTGCCCTCAACTGTTTTACTGCTTCCCCTGCCCCACCAGTGCCCTGGCGTCCCTAAATGTGCAAGTTGTGTCAACAAACTTCGCCAAAACGTTGGTTGCAAACCTGAATATGACGTCGTGTTGTGACGTCACAAACAACAGCTTATATCCAGTAACAATGACCACCATACGCCACTGCTCAATATTAGGCTTTGGTAGGGGGCATCCAATCAAGCAATCGCCCCGGGCATCACCAGACCTCTGCACGCCACTGCTACTCTCCACATGTCAGACAAGCAAGGATCTGACGTAGGGTATTCGAGGAATCTGCCTGCCATGCTGTGCGTTCATAACTCTGCAAGGATTCAGACTGCGCTTATCAACATCCAAGTTTCGAAGTACTGCAGAGGTAAAACAAGAACAGTCGAATCTGCTCGCAAAGCATTTTACTACAGGAAATCGATTTCGCGTCAAGTACGCATTTTCGATCCTGTAATTGTAAGTAAAACCTTACAGGTGAAATGATGAAAAACTAGAGCAATACCTCTACAGTTTCAAACATATTAAAAACGCGGATTTTTTTATAGCATATGTAGACCGTGACTATTACACTTTCCACCACCGAACTAAAAGATTATTATGCTTTTATAACCGAACTAAAAATCTAAGCTATCGCCGGTAGTAGAGCGAACAACTGTATTTGCAAACGCATGCTGCTGTTGACCACTGAAACTAAAGAGAGTCCTTTGTGCCAATTGTGCAAGGAATCTATCGCAAATTTTTGATAGGAAAGCGATTTCAGGTAACACTACGCATCGTCAGTCCTTTATTATGTGCTGTAGTAATTTAAACTAATTTTCGAAGAGTCAGCTTTGTCTTGCAGCTAAAACATGGAGTGTCAACGCGTCTGCATGCCTACATGCAACTTCGTTTTCCAAACGTTCTTTGCCTCTTTGCTTACGGCATATTATCTCCCTGCTTTTTAGTGTGAATGTTGCATATTTTAAGATTTCTGAATCTCATTTAAGCTTTTATGCTGGTATTCCTACCATGTTTCACTCTACCAGTCACAAAAACACCATACGTTGGCTGCATGAGGGCCACATTTTTCATATATTTCTCGTTTCACAGCATCTTTTTTACCTAGATTTCCGGTCTCCCTTAGTTGCTCTCTAATTGGCATGCAAGCATTCTGTGATGCAATTTGTTAGCAGATGACAGCCTGTGCCTTTTCACAAACGTATTTTTTGGTACCAGGTTAAACGTTTCTCAAAAAAATAAGTCGACTACAATGAATATACATATTGCCACAGGCGTAGGGATCGAAGCATCTGGGTGATTACAGCATTTTTCCCTAAAAAGTATGTTCTTGACCAAAATGTAGATTTCCAAAAATGTTTGCAATTTGACTTCTGCAAAACTTTCACTCCAATAATTGCGGAAAAGAGTTAAATTTTCGAAGAATTCTGAAAAAGATTACAATTTCGATACAAATTTTTCTAAATGTTTTAAATGATTTTTGCCCGAAAGCAAAGTAGTTGAGGCGTCTACAGCACTTTCAGCATCCCCGCCTCCTACGTCTAAGCATACTGCAAACCTCCGTAAGAGTCGCCACAGAGGCACTTTGCCAAATAATTGGCAATGTGGTAGAACATTTACGAGAGGATGATCGTTTTGAGAGGAACGGTGAAAGCCAATTTCCAGGGAACCTTGGCAAAGGAGCAAATGTCAGACGATTTTTCTCATATGCTTTCCAGTCGGAGGACGCGATTTTGAGTTGAAGCAGGTCTCCTTTCACAATATATCTGAAACGAAGGAAAGGTCAGCCAACATTTTGAGTCCGGCATTCATATCATCATCAGGAATGTTGTTCGATAAGCGACACTCAGAAATAAGGCGTGCGTGATCAAGCCAGCAGAAGCCTCTTGTTTTCAGATAACTAAGCTAGTAGGGAGCCAGCTACAGACGGTGTGTCGTAAACTAACCATATTTCTGATCTTGTCCTTCCACTTAACGCCGCAAATACTGCGGAGGCAACGCATGTGAAAACTGTTAAGCTTTCTTTCCTGTACATGTACTGTATGTTGGTCAAGCATCAGTGCTGAAAATAAGAGTGGGTAACATGCATGTAGGAAAAACCTATGGTGCCAATGGCCTTCACTTGAGGGCTAGGATTTGGGAAGGTTTGGTTAATGGTTTTCACACCGCGAACGCACCCCTGCTAATCTGCAGTCCTGTAACTATCTTGACAAAACAGTGCAACAAAGAGGCCTGCCTGACTTACTAACTCTGAGCTGCCAGCACGCAGTGAGGTCGAATCTCTTTACTCGGATATGAACACAACACGGCAGACCTATATGTACAACACTGTCTCAAAACAACACACGGACTAAGCACAGACTCTGAAAAGCACAAACACCGGGGAAATACGTCGGAAGACGGTAGAAACACGTAAAAACCGTTAAAAACCGGGGAAACCGTCAAAGCTGGTGAAAACCGGGGAAAACAGTTACCAAATTGTGTCTTCTTCGGCCCTTACAGAACTAACTTTAAAAAACACGCGCGAAAACGTTAGTCCCGACAGCTATCAGTCACACATAGTTCTCTAACCAGGAAGTCCAAAACGGCCACAAGTGGGCCTACGAGGTAAGACAAGTGTGAAAGCCGCTCAAGTTCGCAACATTCGTGTTTTTTAGATGTTACCGTACGCGCGCAATGTGTGATATGGATTGCACCATGCTCTGGAACTGAGTCGGTGCGAACCGCCCACCTGGCAAGCTTGTAAAAACCGGATCCCCACTTAGCTTCCAAAGTATATCGGTATTTCTTATTCTTTCAGTTTTCAGTAGGTTGTTGTTTTTTGCGTTTTTCGGATTGTTTTCTGGTGATTTTGTGTTTTAGTGTAGCCATCCCCATCCGGATTCACTATCATTTCTCAACATTTTTTCTATTGCGCCCCTAAGTTGCGCTCCCTAAGGTGGCCAGTGGGCCTCCGCCTAAGTTTTCATTCCCAGCTGACTCAAGATTCTAGTCACGCCATTATGCATATCAGACACAATATGCATATTATTCCATATGCACTCTCCTTATTCGCTGTTGTACATACTTATGTGTTATTATTGTTATTGTATTGACTATAAACAATCAGCGCTCCAGATTGGGATACCGGAGCAGAATACACTCAACGCTACGACAGAGCTATTCATAACTGCAAAACTACCAGGATGCGTGCTAAAATAGGGGAGAAAGACACACTCACCACTGCGTCAGTGTAGTTCGCAAACGCAAAAACATCAAGTTGAGCAAATGTTTCGTCGAATACGAGCAGTGGAGCAGAGGTATCCGGCAGAGATGAGCGGAGTTACAATTTTTAGATTCCGACTCCGCTCCTGCTTTTTGTTTAAAGACTCCCACTCCGAAAAATTTGAAAACATCAACTCCGACTCTTGTTAACACTCCGAAATTTTCCAAGTAACACATATAAAATATGCATCTTTAGGTACCATGGGTTCTAAATGCAATTATAAAATTTTACCTGTTGAAACACTACTATGAACTTGCAATCATCATTAATCAGATATCTGACAGTTATTGTAATTTAGCTTTAAATTTCAGTTTTTACAAAATGCAGATTTGAAATCTCCAAAGTCAGCAGCTGATCACCAGTTTCGTGAACCCTGAATCCTACTTTAACCATGTGCTCAGACAAAACACTGAAATATAACTGCGTTAAACTAAGCCATTAACATAAACATAAAAGCAAACTATACCGAAATATGTGACAATTAAGATGAACATTACACTTAAGGGTGAAATGCTCGTTGCTGCCAACCAGTGTCACACAATACAGAGACATATGACAATGCTGACCTTGGTCAGAAAACACCTTCAATAAGCTCCACTCTGTTTGACTACAACGGCGTAACTGGAGAAATTTAATGGCTATCCTTTAAAAAATTTGATTGGCTCCTAGCGAGACAGGCCTTTGCGTTGACTCCGGATCCGGCTCCTGCCCTTGATGAAACAAATGCAAACTCTGGCAGGAGTCCACTCCCGCACTTCTGCTCTCCGTGATCATCTCTGGTTTGCGGCTGCAATGGCGTACCCCCAGGTGTACCTGATCCCAGGGGCGTACCGAGGGTAGATGGCGCCCGGGGAAAGAAGCAAGTTTGGCGC
>JGI24022J15233_10000082_pt1 | contig 35333 bp, 30 predicted proteins | sample Ectturendosymbi2_FD_15233 | JGI IMG/M metagenome (IMG submission 15233)
TCCCATCACCACAACAGGAATGTTGCATCTGAACCTCATGTGAATTGCGAGCATTTTTAAGACGTTGTCAGTTGTCAGCTCGTACGTTGGATCTGGGTCGAAATTTTCGCTCACGCCAAACACTTGAAACAAAGTCCTCAACTTCTCGGCTCGACTGAGACTGTCGAAGTCTTGGTTGAGGTTGACCCTTTGTGCAGTTAACCCTGCGACAAGGGTGGCGGGTATGAGACCTCTTTCCAAACATTGGTTGGTTTTCACGCACATCAAGTTGCCGTAGTTGTTGATTTTGAAGTTTATGAAAGTCATAGACACCCTGTCTTCATTGAAAAACAAATAGGGGTGAGCACTTTCTTCCCAGCGACGCCTCAGTTGGTGAAGTTCGAAGACACCCTCCCCGCCGGCCTCAGGCGCTTTTGCCGCGTGCCGGACGTTCAGCGACGGAGTAGCAAAGTCCTGAGACATTCGTATCATAAACTGAACAACGAACTTTTTGAAACCGGACAGACCAGAATCGACGCCCATCAAGTTGTAATCGCAAAACACTGACTGCTCAGCATCCTGAAGCTGACAGTTCAAAAAACTGGCAAAGTGATGTAACTCGGACCAAGTAGGATCTTCGAGATTGCAATAGCTCAGCAGCGTTTTGATGCATTCCATTTGACAGCCTTCAGGTTGCTGGTACGAAAAGTTGTCTAGATTTTGTTTTCTCGAGTACCGCAGGAGATACTGATAGGGTCGCTGGAATGTGGGGCTGTTGAATTCAACTTCGTCCATCATTGCAAACTTATTTCCAGGGTCGTCGACTCTCTTGATCACTTCTCGCGGTGAGATGCAGCAAACAGAGGGGAAAATGGAAATTAGGGTTTCGGCAGCAGGCGATTTCTGAAAACAACAAAGTTATTCATGAAAAAATCATAATACTTTTACTCGGCAAGTGAGAATATTTAGCTAAGGAAAAAAAGCGATGCAAACACGAATACATTCTTGTCTTTCAAAAAAATTCAAATTAAGAAACATTCCGTCTATTTCAATCTTAAACTGAGGTCTCATCAACTTACGCAATAGTCATGTCCTGCAAAACCTCACAGATGCGGTATACTATGTTAAGGTTAAGTAAAAGACGATCCATTCTATCAATGTACGAATGCATCTTCTTTTACTTCACTTAAAAAAAAAATATTATGTCAAGGCAAAGTAAATAAAGATGCAAACGTCCATTGATAAATCTAACGGAAAATCAACCTGAGCAACAACTACTTACACCTTCTTTAAAAATGTTTCTTGGGATTTTATCAGCGCGTAACTTGCTTAGCGATTGACACTGACACGTCTAAGCAGTTAATCAAACGCTTAATGGGTAGGGAGTATCTCTACAAAGGTACGTAAGCAGGGCCAATTATATCTTTGGTAGAACATTCAAAGCGTAGATTTTTCTACGCATCTTCTTATACCTTCATCTTTCTAGATATTAATTGGAAAATAGCCATTGGCAGAAACCAACTCTCTGAAGCAAATCTCAATCCATTTTGAAACGACTCCTTAAAAAACTTCCTATGTTCATTTACGAAGTAAGCTATTACATAAGACACGGAGTAGCGCCTATGGTTTGTGCAACTACATCAAATAATTTACGCGAACTACAGGCTAAATAGACGTTACCGTAGCAACATCAGATTGGAAAGTATATTCGATGAAATAAAGATGCTGTGGTTGCTTCTTCCATAACAAGCCTGCTGCATTCTGGAAACCTCCTGGTATAATCAGGTTGAAAAGGAAGCGGTCGATGTCTTGTTGAATCTTTAGGAAAGTCGAATGGTGGATTTAAACAAACTTACACTCCATATAGGTGAACCTTTGCAACTATGCAAGAGCTAGCTACGACACCAACTAATCAGCACTGAACGCATTCAAATATTACCAAATATCTAGCAGCGACCACTACTAATCAGTATGAAATTCCGACGTCTGGCGTGGAGCACTGCATACCAGATATTAACAGATTCGTTTGGTCTCGCATGATTTTGAAAGATATTCGTGTCTATGCAAAACATCACGCATCAGTGATTCCAAACTTGTCGCGCACGTCCCACGTTGGTGCAGTTTGATGTTTAATTGGGGCAATTCTAGAATAACCTTTTATAGCTCGTTGATTTGATTTGCTCCGGATTTGCAAAACAGTCCAACTCCAACCAATACAACTTCAGCAGTCAACATTGCAACAACACATTTCAGGAATTCAGTCTTACCGATGACGTAACATCGAAATGAATGATATGACGGTCACTGTTTTTCAGGTCGTCCGCATGCAAAAGACTATGCATGACATCATCAAGATCACAATGCTTTTCCAAAAACCTGACGGTTGTCGTGTGGCAATCTGGATTTATTTCAAGGAACTGCGAGCGTAGCCGCGAAATGTACAATGACTTCCCTGAAAATTGTTTTTCAGTCAAGAGCTACATCTTACGACAATGTAAATATATCACAAACAAGGATTAAAAAGTCAGATAACTCGACACAGCAAACAAACGTTAGCCTTGTGGCAAGCTTCTGAAGAATCTGCCTACTTTCTGCTTTCATTCTTTTTCGACGATTAAAAATTGCAAGCGTATCTATTTGTCATAGTTATAGGCAAAAAAGATTGAGGCAAGAAAATCAGTCACAGTTTATTGACAGGGAAACTAGTTTCACGTTTTCCAACCCATCATCAGTCCTGTGAATGTAAGACAAATCTTATAGGCGAAATGTTGGCATTTGACAACAAGTAAAGAAAAATATGAACTGTGGCTAGTTACAACGACAGTACTAAATTTTGCGAAGCTTAAAGGCTGACCTTCCCAGAGTCTCATAATTCGACACGTGTTTCAATTTCAGCGAAGCCAGAAAGTTTAGCAACGCTTGTAGTTATCTTGCACAAGGTTGTATGTAACAAAATAATATCAGCGACGTTTCTATGAATTACCGAGTCCAGCGCGTGTGGATGTCACAGAAACCACTGATCTTCCATCAGCCACAGAAGCAGGATAATGTCTCTCTCGAACTTTCAGTTTTGCCTCCAAATAATCTTGAAAATCCTCTGTTGAGCACTTTAGGGTGTAATCGGCTTTGTACTGTGACACAATGAAGTGATGTGGTGAGTTGTCATTGTACACTTGTTAAAAAAAGATGCTAGCAGGGTTGTGTAAATTACAGTATCCAAAATACGGATAAGAAAACAAGTTCCAGGTGGTCAATAAAAATACGTCTAAAAAATTGAATTAAAAAAAATGAAAACTGAGAAATATATGACACATTGAAATTGACAGAATGAAGAACAAACAAATCTTTTCAAAGCAAAATTATCTGAAATTTGGCTACAACGCATTTCTTCTGTAAACTGACTTCGCAAGTTTTCTTTCCGCGCTTTTACAATGAAACGAGACCACAGTTGGTGTAATTATGCTCGCACCATATTGCTGTTTACTTACTTGAACAGAAACTTACTTTTATCCCAAAATACGTGCCATTGGCTTTAAATTCACTAATCAAGCACCGGTTGAAAGTTATTTTAGAACTCATGGCAAGCACAGCGTCACATGTTCTACAATCTACATGTATTCTGCTCACCTCATGAAAGAGTGAAGCAACGTAGTGTTGAGGATCTGAACAGATAATCACCAGCTGGTAATCCTCATTAACATTATCAGACTTTCTCAAAACTTGCCAGGTAGATTCCAGAAAGTAGGACACGTCGAATTTCAGATTCTCAGTTCCAGCAATGCAACAGAGCCGTTTGCCTGAAAATTGTTTCTATTTGAATCGCGATGAAGTCATCCATCACACGCGTGCATAAGAACAAACAATAGTTTAAACAAAGCATAACTGAGGCCAGTCAGCGAAGTGATCACCTCTTTTCCCGTCACGAGCCATCGCTCGACGCAGCAGCAGCTCTACTTCGCTTTCACTGGTCTCGCCATGACATAGAAGTATCTCAGATAAGGTCGGAAGGGGCTGGTTGAGCGAATTCATGTACAACGATAGAAGATACAGGAAGGTTTCCTGCTGTGGACATATTACAAGGTGGGGAGTTCCCGGACGAAGTGACGTGGGAAGGTCTCGATTCGGAAGACTGGTTTCGTCAACGCGCGAACCAACGTTTTCCACGAATTGACCCAAGTGCAACATGCTGATGCAATCCGAAAGGGATGTGACCTTTGATATAATCAGGAAGATGCAGTTTCATCTGTTGTTAAATCCTTCAGATCAGGGCTGCAGCTACGTATAACTCGAAAAGCAGAAAATATTTTTTTTGGTTTTTGCCAATCTTGATTTTGTCAACAATGTTCAAAATTATCTCATTCGCAAAAAGAAAAAAGCAAAAGAAGAAACACAGCAAACATATAAAGAACGTACCCCATTTTCGTTCAGGTAACGTTCGCAAACCGTTTTCACGGCAACGCTTGCAGGAATAGACTCGTCTTGGCACTCTACCATTAATTTTTGTATGACTTCTTTCAAAGTTAGATTCGAACGATCTTTCACAACAGACTCGATGGTGCTTATTTCCGTTGTGGTTGAACAGAAACCTTCAGGAAAAGTCAAACTTGTTGCAAGACGTGAATTGAATGCCTTCTCACAAAACTTCCAACATACGTCTCCAGGTTTGCAAGTCTTTTAAAAATTCAACCAAACACACAAAGGAGATGCGCGAAACTGCAGTTAGAATTTCTTTGCGTGCTGTACGTATGAAACAAATGAACCAGCGCGCTAACGGGATCCTCTTATTTTAATATGCGGCACTGCAAAATGGCAAATGGGTAAGAATCAAGTTCTTAACAAAAATTTTGGCAACTTCTGAAAACCAAACAGCAATCGCTGTTTTCTTCAAAAAACATCCAGTATGTTTCTGTTTACGAAATGGATACGTAGTATTTTTTGATATTTTTTTACGCAAAGAACCAAGACATAAATGAACCGTAAACTTACCAGTTACCTTCAACTTAAAACTTACCGATCTCTTCGTCAAAAATCTTGCAAGACTTGTCTATTTCTTCCTCATCAAATTCATGATCCAAACACCACAAGTAAATGTCGTCATAATCCAAACTGTCTTCTGCAGCTTGCACGCCAGCCTTTGCCACGTCCTCCGCAATGTCTTCTTCAATCAAGTGTTTGACCAATCTCTGCTTTCTTTCGAGCAAAGATAGCGTCTCTGGAGCAGTTTCTGGCACTTAAACAAACAACCCGGCATTTATTAAACTGCTTGGTGTAAATTAATAAAAATAATGAAAAGCAGGTCATTGATCATTGACGGCTTTCGTTTCGTTCCGTGTGATGTTGAACACACCAAGTTATAGCAAATATGTCAACAGTACTTGATCGTTGTTGCATCTGTAGCGAAATCGCGAAATAATAACAAAATATTGTTTGCTGTGGTTCAAGCGAAACTCAAATGTTCCTAAGCTAAGACAACTAATGATATAATCTAAATACATAGGCTACCAAACCTATAATCGTGTTGCAGTTTCACACATTGCCCAGAATCGGAATGGTACCACCTTTGCCAAATTTCCTCACCAAAAGATTGAAGCGTTGTGAATGTTGGCCTTTGCTTAAAATGTGTTCAATAAATTTTCTCATGGAATCCAACAACAATGCTGCACTGATTTAGCTTAACTTTATTATCATCTTTTCTGAACTTATGGTGTCCACATACTTCTTTGAATGTAAGAACAACGTGATATCGCTCAGCGCGTGAGTGATCAGCGTGCACAAGATTTTTAGTTGCGGCTGACTGGACACTTTTATGTGTAGTAAGTCAAAGCCAATGTATGGATCAATGAGCGTACACTGCCTCAGCACTATTTCATTTTATTTTAAGTTGAGTTACTTGCTTTTCAACTCAAAATGCTTTTTATGCAATTTGTCCAAGCGTAGTTATTGGTTTATTGCAGGTGGCCAACTTGTCTTCGACTGGGATCGACTAGAACATTTCTTGATAACTCGCGATCAACCGGTCGGTGATAAAGTCACAAGTACAAAATGTCATAAAATGCAATGAAAAGGAATTTCAAGTGTCTTGTCAATTCAATGTAAAATCACGCGCAATCAGCCAGCTGAGACTCGACAAGATATTGCTTTTGTTAGACAGTAACGCGTCTGTGAATTACTTACCCTGTGTTGTTACTTTGTTACTCGCATTAAAGGTGTTACGTTTCGTCTCCATCGCTTGTTTCTATCACAGGGTGCGCCATTACATCGATACTTGGGTCCATTGATGTCAGTTGAACTCTATTTTCTTAATCTTGGCTAATGCAGGTCAATACCTACTGTCTAACGTCTTGAAATGTACAACACTGGAAAGATGCATTGGAAAAATACTCCATAGTTACATGTACCCACTGCTCAATTTAGTAAGGTGCTAACATCATCATCATCAATAACGATATCCACAAAATACCAATTCAAGAAAGCACTATGAAAATTAAAAATGCTTCTATTATCTTCGATTCAAGGCAATTGGTCCTCCGCTGTCGATGCATTCAAATATCGCAGCTAGACGAACCAAAGATGCAATCATTTGTCTCAGTGGTAGAGTGTATGCCTCCCTATAGGAAGGTTGGGTGTTCGATCCACGTATACTGTTTTATTCATTGAGTGAATCGCCGTAACGCTCCTTGGGCAAGAACGTTCACTGCAACCATCCCGACAAAAAGCATTAATTAGGCTTCGGCCTGCCGCAAATTGTTAAATAAATCCTCCCCCAACAAAAAAAGCAATCGTTACGCCAGCGATGCCACAGCGATTGCTTTTTTCCAGCAGCTGTCACGTAAGACTTAGCTATATTTGTTCACAGTCAAGTCGCTGAAACAGAATCATCACGAGACAAATCAAAATCAAATCTTTGGGACCAAAATTGGTGTTTCTGCAATACAGTGGTCCAGCAAGACCCTTGAAAAGCTATTCGTTTACCAGTTTCTTCTGCCTCGTCTTCCTTATCTTCGTCCTCCGTTGCTTCACCCAAACATCGCACTATCTCATCATGACTGATATCAGGCTTGATGAGAGAAAGCAAAGTGTACACCTGGTCAGGCAGCCGCCGATTGTACGTGACGCGCGACAGTTCCCGGCACAGGTAGGTGATTTGCTGAATGCTGAAATGATTCAGGTGATAGAAGGAAGAGCGCTTCTCTGACAAATGTTGTTTCCATCTGAAGATAAAGAAAAAAATGCAAGCGCGCGAAAAGAAAATCGGACATGGTACTGGCCGTGGAATACAAAAAATAGTTTCAAGACATGGCATTTTATGCTTTGAAAGATCACGTTTGTGTGTGATGAACGACATTACCAAGTGGTCAGCTTGGTAATTATTACCAAGTGGTCAGATGAACGACATTACCAAGTGGTTTAATGTGATGAATAAGTAAAACCAAGGCAGTCTGCAAGAGTTTTCTACAATATCACATTGTTTTATTTTGTTCATGCAAAGATTTTTTTACCTTTTCAGAACGTCGTCCAATACACATGTTATGTTCTGCACCTCCATGCCGGTATTTTCTTGACAAAGAATACAAGAGCTTTGGTCGTCAAACGTAATTTCCAGTGAAGTAAAATCTTCGGTGCAATCTTCTTTTCCAAACGTTGCACACCTGCACAGAAAACGCTAACACCTTTTCAAGAACATCAGCACGCATCAGAGTAAGTACATTATCTAAATCAGAGGTGACGAACCTATTTGCTATCGTGGGCCACTTTGTCAGTTACCGCTGAGTAAGCGGGCTGCACAACTTTTTAGTCATACTATGAAACCTGTTAAAAACGAAACATTGTTTATCAACAGAAACAAACAACAAACGAAAGTAATAAAAACTCATGCGAACCATACAGCTGAAGTAAAGTTCAAGACTGCTGGTCTCGCCTGAGTGCTTCGCGGGCCGCATGTTCGTCACCTCTGATCTAAATGCTTGCAAGGACATACCTTAAACAAGCTGCCCAAGCAAACAGACTGAGTTCTGTAAGTTAGAACTATGTGCTGCAAAATTTATAATGGCAATCGCATGGTAATCTGATACATACGTCGGGGCGACCTTAGCGTTAATTCCATAGGGATCCCTACGTCAGTTTATAATATGGTTTTGAAAAACTGTTGAAAAGGGTACGTTGGTGCAAAGTATAAACAACAATGTTAAAAATCTTCGGAAAAAAACAAAAACTTCAGTTGGCTCGGGCAGCTGTCCGCCAAAAAGAAAGCAATTTGCAAAGCCGTTGCATACCCTGAAAATAACAAAAACTTACAGCAATAATCAATCACAGAAACTTAGTTTAAGTGGCCACCATCGGGAAGGCAATTTGTGCATTGGTAATGTTTTGTTTACAAAACAGGTTGTACGCACTCAACACAACTCAAAACAAGGGTTTCAAAATAACCTGAGTTTAGCGGTCCAGTTGTTGAAAAGCAGGCAACCAGCAAGTTTCAGATTCACGAAAACTTTCGCTAAGTTTTCAGCGAACGAAAGGTTTGTAATGAAACGTTGCACATCGTTCAAACCCTTGTCAGCAATCAGCATCAATCGAGACTGGAGGTCGTGAAGTTCCTTCAAGGTCATTTCATTTTGCTCTGAAATCGCAAAATTCACTTTGTTACAGCCTATCCTCGGAAAGCAACTCTCATGAAAAACTTAAAAATGTAGAACTTTTCGTCTCACTCTGCCTAAATAGAGAACTTTTGAAGCCAGGGCATAACAGAGCTGCTTAAGCAATTTTTAATGAAGCTATTATTCACTTGCACCGCGCGAAACAACTGCGATGGACGTGATACTATAGGTTTCAAAGGCTTCAAAAACAAGAACGGCTACCAGAGGCACTGGTTTCAACTCTTCGAAACACGACATGAACTGAAGTCGTATTGCAATGAACGTTGCGCATTTGTTTTATCCCAACGTTCTTTCATGGAAGTTTTAAAAAATTATTTGTTGAATCTTTCCAAGGATGAAAATAATTGTATTTGTAAACAGGGTTGCGGAGTCGGTGTCGGAGACGCAGGTTTTTTAGTGGAGTCGGATTCCTAACAACACTAGGAGTATGAGCCGGAGTCAGATTTTTTGCCCGACTTCGCCTACGAAAATCGAACTGGATCGTTTTGTACATCACACTTCTACGTTGGGAATACCTGTTGAAATGGTACAATTTCTTTTGAAACTTGTATTGAAACAAAGAATTCTTGCTGTGTACCACGATTTCCATTGATTGCTAGTTGCTAAACAATTTTTGACAGCCAAGCTTCATTCACTTCATGTTATGACGTCGGAGTCGGAAATTTTGGAAAGGTCGGAGTCGGTGTCGGAAAATTTGGAAAGGTCAGAGTGAGACATTTTACCTCCGACTCCGCAATCCTGTTGTAAAATGCTATCCAAAGTGGATTCAGTGTGTGTTCGTAAAATCCAATCTAAAACGGTTTCATTTGAGCCATACAAAACCTGGCATTTGCGTTGCTTGTTTATTTTCAAACGCAACTTTTCTAGACCTTGCTGTTTTACTCTGTTCCACAGTACACTTTTATTCATACACGCGTTCAAGTGCTGTACTAACGTAGCACAATAACTGCAAATGCATGCTGATTTCAAAGTGTCCTCGTCAATTAAAACAATGGCATGGCATCTAACCTGATTCATCTTCGACAAGTGCTACAAGCGAGTGTTCTACTGTTGGGATTTGCTCTTTCCCGCTGATGACGTACGTTCCACTGCTGTTGATTTGCTGGGCTTTTCGCAGAGACGACTTCTCCACCGAACCGTGAAGGTCTTTTATGCCTTTCAACCAATCGAGGTGCATCGATATCTCTTGCTGCAAAGAAGATTTTAAACTGAATATTAAGGTTAGCAAGTTCTAATGGAAGGAAGCGAATGGCATAAAACTTTTATAGGGTTGTATAAGGTATGCCACTGGGGCTTGTAGTAAGCAGGTTACACTGCTACGCAAAAATGTGACTTAACGTAGTCCACATAGGGAGGGTATGCTAAATTTAAATATATATATATCAGATTCACTCAAATAGATGTCTATTTGAAAAAAACTTTCAGGACTGAGGATGAGTAGGCTTGCGTTAAATTGATTTCCTATTAAAAATTTGCTGATAGAATCAACTTTGATGCCTTTCTGGAGAGTATTTACTTAAATACAGATATACGCAAGTTTGAATCATCGCAAAAGAAGAGCGAAGTCGGCTGATTCTTCAAAAGCTTGAAGCAAACCTACAGTTTTTATTGGCGTTCACTCATGTTAAGAATGCCGTGTAGATCCGGTTCAACAAACGAACTTTAACAAACAGTTGGATCTTCACATTTTCAGTGCTAGTGCTACAACCACAACATAGCACAAAAAATCGCCATCATATCACTAATTCATTAGTCATCAGTCCAGATATTTGCATAGTCGCTTGCTCAAAAACCATCTGAATGACGTTCAGCAAAAGAAAGAGCGGGTGAGCGAATAAATGTAAAAATATGGTGGCATAATCACTGCATTCAATACACAGCTTGTCATTCAGCCGTAACCGCACATAAAAAGTACTTCGTAGATGTTTGCTGCAAATGTGTCAGCACTTCTGCACATTACAATTACTCTTACCCATTTCATCAAAAGTTTTTCATCACTTTCCTTGTTTTCCCAAGTTGCATGCACAGCTTTCAAAACCCGTTCGAGGTCCGATTCTTGAGGAAGGTCGAAAAGAATCGGACCGAAGCCCATCACGGCGCTGTTGAAGCAGGCGACTCTATCGACCTCTAGCGGCGTATCGCCAACAGATATCATGGCGAGGTCGCTCAGAACTTTAACCTCACCTCGGTCTGAAATGCAATTTGCAGTAATAAGCTGACAAAACCACGGGAGTAAGTTTTCTTTTCAAAAATGTGCAAGTTGTACTTTTTGTTCTATCATATAAGCTCTCGATGGAAAAATTCGAGCAAAGAAACTTTGCGCGATAAAGTAGTTTTAACTAATAACACTCTTGCAGATATTTTTTCTAGGCATCAAAAACAAAGACATGAATGTATAAACTGTTGATTAATTACACAAAGGAATAGCAACATTGTGATCACTTCTCATATCCTAAATATTTTGTTCACCTTTACACCACTTTTTTTCCTTTGGGGATGGTCGCCGCGGTCGCGGCAGCTTCAGGCAAGTAGCCACGTTTTAAGGTTTTGGGAAGCAAGGTACATTTGTAGGGTGGCAAGACTTTTGTTTTTATTATATCTTTCAGTCCACAACATAATTGGGGAGCACAAAAATTAGAAGTGACACTGGCCCCGAATGACCCCCGAGACTACCGGCATAGGCAGCTTTAGAGATCTCAAAAAACTCAGTTTTCAACAACCTGTGACACTTATTTTGGCTCCGCACCAAGACAGTACCAAACTACGACGAAAAAGCAGTCACAACACCTGGTCCTTGATCGACCTCTGGGACACTTTGGTGGGTGTAGCCAGAAGAACTCGCCAATCTCCTCTGCGGCATTCTGGTCACGTGGTCGAACCAGCGTAGCTGGATGTCTATTCGGAGGGGTAGTTCGGCATTCAGGGTTTTACGAATTACACAATTGCGCGATTTATCACGAAGTATCACAATATGAATTTTTCGCAAAAAATCCCAGCACTTGAGAGACATAACGCTTCTTTTTCAGTTATTACCCAAGATTCATGAACACAGGTGAGGATCGGAACAAAGACCGATTTGCCACCTGGCAGTTGTGCGTATTTAAAATCTTCAAATTTTTTCACCGGAGAGTGACAAAGCTCACGCAATACTGAGTTTGTTTTGCCAATCAGTGTATCAATCTCTTTGTTCTTCCTTCCGTAACTTGCGAATGGCACCCCGAGGTACTTGGCCTTCTCCACCTGCTGCATTGTATTTTCTCTTACATTCTACCTCAGTATGTTTAGTGCCAATTTTAGGTAAAGGTTCGTCGTATGTATCTACAGCCCAACCCAGTGCTTGCCGAAGACCCTATTTAAATGATGCAAGCAGTATCAAATCGTCCACAAAAATCTAAAGAGCAGGACTAATTCTTCCAAACAGTGACGCCCTCATCGACTGGTTGTGGCTGTCTAACCAATTCGCATAGACTGTGAAAAGTGGAGGCAGCATACACGTTTGTCGGAGTCCAACCCCACAGTCAATGGTTCTTAACGCCACCGACATGGGCTGAAAAGTCTGAAAAGGAATATAGTGATTTGACGGCCAGTAACAGCCCACCATTAATCATTACTCCCACAACAAGCCCCAAAGTTTATCTTGAAGGGCCCGGCGATTTGCTTCGTCTACGTCCAGGAAATATGCGTCGATATTCTTTGGCATACTTTCAAGATTTCTCAAAAATTTCTTGGAGAGCGAAAAATTGGTCTGGGTTGCTGCAGCCAAGACAAAAAACCGCACTGGGTATCAACCAGTTACGGTTCAATTATCTCGCGAAATCTTGTTTCATGGCATGTGGCGTGCATTTTTTGTACGGGTGCTGAGGGGACAAACGCCGCGATAGCTTAAAAGCAGTCTTCTGACCAAATTCACATTTGCTTACCGCTCATGTTTTCCTTGAGCCACGATATTAACTCATACTGCTCCAAAAATTGGGATAGGAATTCAGCTTGTTCCCGAGTTACTGGATTCTTTTGGTAGAAGCTTCCCATTTCCATGATGTTTTCAGTAACTGAGTTCAAAACCTTATCAGCAGAGATTCGAGTTTGGTCCTGCAAGAAGAAAATGTTGATCATGACAACAGCTGAAGAACCCAAGAGTCGTTGCAGAGAAACGAACAGTGTTAGTTCTCAATGCGTTCATTTCTTACTACATGGTATGATCGTTTGCAGTTTTTGTAACGGGCATTATACCCAGTTATGAGCTTTTATTCGCATACCGAAGATTCGCAGTACGGCGGGCGGGTTACACACAAGTAAATTACGCAAGTCGGCAGTTTACTCTTCAGCTTTTTCCAAACCATCTTCAATGAATACATACGTTAAATGTGAAGACTAAACCGGTTTTAGCAAAGAAAGACATCAATGAATAGTGAATTCCTACTGAATTAAAGGCATGTGGTGGCGTAGGTTACCTAGTTGTGCGGTAAGCTAACTTTAGAAGAAAAACTTTTCCGTACCTTCTTTGAAAACAGTGCACGTACCTTCAAAACATCAAGAAAGCCGAAATCTCCGGTCAATTTCAGACAATCCTTAAGTTCGTAAAGTTTCTCAGCAACGACCTCTTCATTTCTGAACGTGAAATAACTATAAATCTGATCAATGCGAAACTTTTTTAGCGCATCAGGATCAGTTGGTGCTTCGCGGTTATTGGGATCTTCAGAAACACCGGGATCTTCGTGAGGATCAGATTGGACCGAAAAAAAATCAATTGAGTCAATGTTTTCGTCGTCTTCTGAGTCATAAGATTCACTTTCATCTGAAAGAAATATATAACAAATTTTAAAACAAGCATCGAGGCAACAAAATCCAAGTGCCGTTCGGCAAAATTAAAAAGTATCCCAGGCGATCCATGCTCTACATGCACAAATACATGTATCTATTATAAGACACAACATTTAAAAATGTCAATGCCTTCACTGAAGATTCTCAAACCCTAGATACAAGTTTGAAAGTGTCAGCATAAAAATATGTTGTAGCAAATATATGGCGTCACTTTCGCGTTTTTTTCACGAAACAGTTCTCGCATTACCTTCCAATAAAGAAACGATTGAATCAATATTAGTTGAAGATTCGCTAAACCTTCACTAGCAGAACACAAATGATCGCGTTAATACGTCAAGGATTGTTCTTGCAAACGTATCAGACAGTAAACAAGCGCGTAAAAAGATTTTTGCTGATCAAACATCATCAAAAAATGAGTAACAGCTAAAAATCAGGAATAAAACAAATCAAAACCTCTTCAAATTACGCATCATGTTTTATGTAGGACAGCATGCTAATTCAGTTAGGAAGGAAAAATGAAAAACGTCTGTTTACCGGAAACTTGTTCCTCTGGTATATCCTCTTCATTCCGATCTTGACCAATGATCGCGGGCCTTCCCGGAAGAAAATCTGGATGTTGGAAATGTGAGGTGTTTTCTGGAACAACCTCGATATCCGGAAACAGACAAATGGCGGAAACCATTTCTTCCACGTCTTCTCGTGTAATATTTTTTGATGATGGTGAAATGAAGTGCTCTTCAACTTCTTCTAGAAGCATGGTTCCTGAAAAGCACGCAAAACAATAAATCCATAAACAAAGTGAAGACAGAAAATAGTGCCTGTAATTATTTTGTCATAATATATAGCATCTCAAACACGATCTGAATTTACTTCTGACAGCACATGGCTCGGATTGCAACAGCAAAGTGAGAAAAGTAACCAGCACTGTGATTAGGTCAAAAAAATTTTATTTTAATTTTTACAGTCGCATCACCTACAAAACGTTTAAGCCGACACACCTGCAGCAACACATACAATAAAGCAAAAACAAGCATTTCAGTTTTGGCCAAACATATATGGAAACCGTGATACCTTTAAGAGTTACTATGGAAACCGTGATACTCATTAAAGATACAGTAGAAACCATGATACGTCCTAGAGTGGGAAACCGTGATTATCATAAGTTATTTATTCAGGATTCTTGCATAAAGACGAGATTGCTAAGAGTAGAGAAGTCACATTCACAGGAGTAAACTATTTGAGCAATCAACGTTCTGCGGTAGTGATTGTTAAGATTGTACTGGAATTGCAGTAGCACCTGCAAATAAAATCGACACATACACACACGTTTTAACAATCAGAAGCGATGAGACTGTTTTAAACCATAGGATGGCTGGGGCAATTTAAATCTTTTTTGTAAAGTTGGTGACATCATATTATGTGGACTTCTTTTTCTGCGGTATATCAAACCATGCGGTACTGCTGTGAATGTAAAAAGAACAATCTGGTCCAGCAATCCCTGATTAGAGAAGTGACCATGCGATCGATACATTTATTATAGACGTTGATACCGCGCTATAACTGCAGCGTATTAACCAGATTCAAGTTTTTGATGCAAGGTAACTCAAAAAATTATTCCTTAACAATAAACTGCATCAAACACGCGTTGCATGAAAGTAGCCAGAAAACAAGTTTGTAGATTGAAAATCTTGGTAGCTGCCAGGCGCTTTTTCAGATAAAATCTGCTGGGTGCCTATCGGTTTAAGCGTATTTTTGCCATTTTTGTTTATTTATTACTTTTCATTAACTGAAATGTGTTTTAATGTTAGCTTTTCTAGGGACGCCTGACATGATAACCGTACTGCTTTTTCGGTGTCCTGGCAGACTGCTAATTTTGGAAATGTAAATGCATTGCCTCCCATATCGCCAATAAACTTACTACTGCTACTGCTATTAAAACATGTTGTGGAATAAGAACTAACAACCTAAAAAATGAAACAAGCTTACAGCATTTTTACAATAGTTGATCGTAGTTTGATAACCTGAGCTTACTGCCACCGTTCTCATGACTGCCCTAGTGTGACGTCAGCCTAGCGCACACAACCTTACCTACACTTCTCTGTCATGTTTCAAAACGATTCGTGCACCATAAGCCACCAGCAACCACAGAAACCCACAAGAAACGAGTTTAGAGAACAGATGCCTAAAGTGAAATATTTACCAAAAGTAATAATCTGCCCCCTAGCAACCAAGGGCTAGCAATTTTTGACGTACGTTGTTTAATGTAGCATTCTGCCCTATAAATAGAACCCAAGTATGTTGACCAATGCACGTCGACAGAGAAAGTATTATGACGTGTCTTACGTGATGTCGTAACTTCAAATTTTCATGCAACTGAACAAATGTCATACATCTCCACAAATCTTGTCGAGTGTTGGACAATTCGTTCACTACAGAATAAATGAACAATTCAACGTATTCTGGCAGCGACTTTTGTGTTCTCAAATCCAAAAAGGCGATGAATTATGATTCCTGCAATATTTTAGCGATCAGCTGGTTTTGTTCTGCAAAGAGATGCGGGGCTCCACTCGAAATAGACATGGACTTTTTCGCTGCTGAAATAATGCACGATCTGGGGCGCAACATTTCAAAACACCTGAATAGCAATGCAGTTGCGTAACTTGGAGGAACGCTACAGGCGAAGATGCTTTTTTATCTCCCCTAAGAGGAACCATCAAAGAATATTGACGTACCGTCCTGGATCTCTTTCTTCATCTTGCAAACTTTGTGCTTCAGCTTCTTCCACACGCGACTTATCAACAGGTCAAACGAAGCGCCGCGTTGATTTTCATCGTTCGACGCCAAACTAGTTTCAAGTTCTCTGGCGTATGAAATCCACAAACTTTTTATGAAATGGTGGCCATCAACCTGAGAAGAATTGCGGCGAAAATTTTCAAACGTGCAGATAACTATCGGACTCGCAAATGCAATTTAATCTGGTCATACAGGAGAAGAACATTCTCCACTGCAGTGTGGGATAATTTTGTTTCCACCAATTTAACTTCAACATTTTTGCATATTTGATGCTTGATCGGTGATCACATATCAACAAAATTATTTATCTTGACCGCTGGCCCGGATTTTTTTATTGAATTTATAGACCACTGCAAACAATGTCTGGTTTGGTGAAAACCTGCCATTTTCTGAAAATATGAAATAAGATGAGTTATAAAACCCAATTTAACACCCTTTTTTCCAAAAGCGATCGGAGGTGATTTTGCAAATCCACCATTATGAAAACTGTGGTGGACAGAATAATGCAACGACAAACTCGCTAACTAGTGACCACACAGGTAAAGGCTTTGAATCTATCAGAAAATTTTTAATACGAAATTAATTTCACGTAACGCTATGCATCTTCACTCTTGCAGTCTTATTAAAACAGAATCTGCTTCCTCAAAAATTTACAGCAAGCTTTGATCTTTCAGTGGACGTGGAAGTCGTGTGCACTTGCCTAGTAAAATTATCCATGCAATCATTTAATTATTGGCAACATCAGAGGCTACTTGTAGTGAATGCAGTAGTTTACGCAGAACGATTAAATATTGCGTTGCTTTCCTTTTGCATTATTACCTTAATTTTGTGGTCAGGTTTCACTGCATGTCTGTAAGTATTTATGCATATGCCGGCGTTACGAGATTTTACGAAGATGGATTTTTTAAAATTCGGGCGGCTTGGAAAAAGGTTGGTAACCACTGAAAGCGACGATTTTCCACACACGTAAAAACCCCCCATACACGCGCTTACACGCATGCGAACTCATATAAGTCTGCGTGCGCACAGAGATTCACGTACGCACGTACTTACGCTCACGTATACGTACACTTACACACAAGCAAGCAAACACACCACTACGCTCGCGCGCATACCGCACCCGTACCTATTTACGCAAATATACGAAATAGAAATAGTGATAATGTATGAATAAAAACAGGAAACAGGTAATGGTTTCCCACGAAACACATCAATGCTTTTTTGGTGTCAGGAAATATGTTTAGCTTAAAAATGCTGTGATGAAAACTTCAATGTTCGTTGATGTAGAGCTCTTAGTTTGTCGCATATCGCCCCATCGCATCCGCACACACAAGCGCACAAACGTTTTGCAGACCTTGCAATCGCGCATTTCTTCCAGGGCGCGTTTCTGGTCGTAGGTGAGACCGAATAAAATAATTTCTGGCTCATGTCTTGCAACGTTACTATCGGTGGATGTGGTTTTGACAACGTCGAGCCATTTGATGCTTGAAACATCCTCCCGGAATCGCCGCACGTCATCTGTAAAAATTTAACTCCGTGTATGACAAGTGAAAGCGCCGGTCCACATCGCAGCTACGCCAGTAGTGCTGCAAATTTTAAGGTGTTTTGCAATATCAGTTAATAGAACTTGCAAATTACACCTTTCCGATTTTAAAAGGCGAATCACATTCGTTCGGCACTGACGTTTTCAGGTATAAGTCTAATATTTTTTAACCCTGCGGCAACGTTCATCGAAAAAGCGTAATTAAAACACCAGTTACCACGAATGGATGCAATTGTTACAGATATCGTGCGAAAAGACAGAAAACGTCTAGTTGTATTCAGGACTATTCAATTATGCAGACGTAAGTAGCTGTTGGTCAATTCCAGCCAAGAAATTTCATTGATTGGATTTCAAAAGCTGTATAATAAATAAGGAAACAACTGATTCTAACCAAATCAATTCATTAAGAGCGCTCTTGATCGCGGTAAACATCTACATTGTTGACTTTCAAGAACGTATCACCCGTTTCAGGCTTTCTACGGTTTTTTTTATCAAAGTCTGCCTCTTGTTTCGAAAACAGACCGTACTACCTGTAGGGTAACCGCAATATACCTTACAAGCAACAAGGCAGATGGCGATTTTAAACTTGTATCAACACACCTTTATCTAGAAATATGTCCGCCAAGTACCATGCAAACCATGTAGACAACTAAATATAAACACAGCTACCACGTACACAAACAAATAATACCACTACGTAAATGTATGATTTGTAATTGAAAGTTTTATAATTCAATTGTAAATAATACACTCATGCAGTTTTTTATAAAATATATTCAAGAATTTCTTTACTTGTTTTGTCTTCCATATTACACTATACGCTCGTCGCTTCTAAACAACTTTCATAAAGCATTACGTAAAAAGGACAAAATTGTTTCAATAAATTAGAAGGAATGAAAATTAGGACTATTTTGAAGGTTGGTACTTATTTCAGAAATCGCAGCAACGTCTGTGTAGGGTAAACCTCAGTCATGACTATAACAGTTTAATTCTTGCTTTCACCCAACAAGTATTTATTTCCTCACATACCTGGAAGGCTCGTCAATGCCAGGGAGCAAAGGTCACAGAAGATCGTACTGTTTTTGCGAAAATCTAAAAACAGCTCCCATTCCCTCTTTCTCAAGCTTACAAGCCTTTCAGCATTGTTTGCTGGAACAACGCAGTCAACAGGCGATTCAAAACCCTAGAAAAACACGTTACTCGTACATATCGTTGCGTAATATCATCAAAGAACATGTTCCAAACTTCTCTCGACAAAGCATATCTTAATTATTTTTATGCGCTCCAGCAGACGTTTAAAGAACGTTAGCACAATAAGAAGAAGTTTATAAAAAACTGCCTGAAGCAACCATATTCATGGAGCACATAAGTCATAACAGCCTTAACCTTTCCCATCGAAGATAATCCTTCAGTAAAAGATTCAGCATCTTCAAACAAATCTTCGATTTCAGAGACCGTGAGGGTAGCGCTCTTTAAGTTTGTTAGAACGCATTCGATTCCATTTCGAATCTCATTCATGAGTTTCTTCGTCTTTTTTTTCAGCCGCTTGTTAACCTCCGCGTTTTCTACATAAAAAGGAATAGGTTATTAAACATACTCATTGGGCATCCACTGCAATGAAGAACATTATAACTGAACACATTTAACAATATGAAACACAAATAACAAATAATTTATTTGTTGCATTCAACTTACCAAACAGCTCGAAGATATGAGATGAAAATGGCCATTGTAAAAACGTAATGGCTTTTTCGTTCGACGCGATAGCCATCTTGGACCATTTCTCCACCAAAACGTTTTCGAACACAGGTAGAACTTTTTCAAAGTTCGATCGATTAAAGGTGATTGTTTTAAGCAAGCCTTTTTTTTCCTGAAACAATTCATGCAAGCCTTCATATCCATCCATACCATTCAAATCGAAAAATCCATGAAAAAACGTTTGATCGAAGATTCAATCGCCTTCCAATATCGACCCAACGTTGCCTCAAAATTGTTTTCAAGAAAGCTTTTTTAATTGATATCTGCTATACACAGCCAATTTCTTTTGCTGAATATGATAATTTGATCCCACACAAAACAGACTGTCTTGCGCCCTCAGGACAAGAAAATCAATGTACTTGTTGGTGTGCCCAGCTTCTTACACTTTGCTTTGCCACTCAAAAAGAACGTATTGAAACACATTTAAACTTCTTTTGTTAGGCAAACGCAAAAAAGATGAAAATCAAATCATCAAAAATTCCAAAGCAAATAAACCAAAATCCTAAAAATAACTGTAAACTTTTTCTGAACGTTTTTGCAGAATATTTCGTACGCAACTGTTGAATCACAACAAATAACCTTCAACATTCAATTGTAATATCCCTCATATACCCTTTTGAAAGATCAATGCAAATTAAGCAGAGAAGCAACGAAACTAAAAAGCTGATAAAAATCTAGAAGAAAGGAGAAGTTAATAAATACCTTCGAAAGTCTTATAGTAAACTCCATGAGCGCAGCAGAAAAACATGTTTCTACTTCTTTATGTGCACTGAGCTTCTCAAACGACTGAAACACTTTCACGTTACTGTCCATTTCGTCTCGAAGTTTCTGAAAAACGTAAATTATTTAGTGTGATCAAATGACACCTATACATTGACGCGTTTTTTGCAATATCTTTTTTGAAACGTAATCGATACTCTAACTTCACCAATCGAGACAAAATAACACCTGACACTCCCGACATGTTGTCAACAACACGAGAATTCAACGCATTCCTTGTGAATCAGTTTGAGACTTGACAGGATATACACATGAAACCCACACAGCACATACATTTCGACCATCCGCGGTGAAGTGAGCACGTACCGCAATAGGCAAATAAATCACTCAATGTTAGATAATGGTAAATGGTTAGAGAAAGGTGATCTTCAAACTTGTTAACGCCGCAAATTCGTTTATCACATCGGATCGAACCGCTTTCCAACAAAACTACAGGTCAGTGAAACGATTTCCTCCCTGGCCAGTGCAATAAAACAAGCTCTAATGAGGATAGAACCAAGCCGAAATTTTCAAAACAACTTTGCATTTTGGGGGGAATTGTGCTATCAATGCAAATTATTCCGTGCGTCAATCCAACCGGCTTTACATCTTACTGTATGTTGCTTGAAAACTACATAACACTACAAAACAATAACTTAAAAAAGTTTAACTCTTCTGCAGATTTTTTAACAGTGGTTTCAAGCTTAGTAAAAACACGCTACAAACAATCAGGTCACAGAAACGTAAAGGGGAACATCATTGATTTAAACCTGGCTATCAGCCAATGCTTTATCAGGAGCATAATGTAACTAAATTTCGGAATGTTGTTCATTCACAATATTTTCGAGTTCTTAAAAAGCTACGGGATTGGATTAAGGGTTTGGCATCAACCTATCAAAGGATAAAAAGGAAAAAAAACCGAAGCAGCAAGAAAAGAGCTATTTCAACACGTATAAGCAAAAGTATAAAACCTGGTTTCACCACACGTCAGATGTTAGTCTTTTAAGTTGCAAAAAAAACTCTTGAATGTACAGATGCATCAGGAAAAAGTTGCAACGTAACGTGAACGTTTGCTCTGAACATACTTTTACAAAGTTACTTTATGCACGTCGACTGTCACATAACTGCTACAATTCTGAGTGTTCTGAAAATGTAGTCTACCAACTGCAGCAAGGTAGAAAATTCAAGCTGAATTTGTAGCCTTTGTAAATTCACAGATTGCTTTATTCATCACATGAATCTATTAACACTGTTTTCGTTGCATGAAAAGACTTAGATACTGACACAAAATCTGAGGCCGATATGGTAATTTTATGAAACAAAACAGCGCCATGACGGTAACTGCTTTGGTTTGCAACTGTGATTTGGTCTGCAAAGCCATTACTAAAGCAGAAAATTCAAAAAAAATGCCTTTAGCGGAAAACAAGCGCGCCTACAGCGTCCAGCCGTTCGTGTGAACTTCACAACTCGTACCTTTAGCATCAATTTCGTCACAGCATCGTGTAGAAGCTTTTTCCATTGATTTCCAATCTTGCAATCTTTCACCTCCAGGGAAAAAATTTTGTTCCAAAACTGACAATGAGACAATCAATAAGTAATTTCGAATCTAATAAAAGCGCGCATACGCACACATGAAACCTTTTTGTGATTACACACGTAGCATCAATGATGTCAACGCAATGTTTTGAATGTTGTTGGAAAAATAGCCGGAATTGCAAATGCGGCGAAATACATACCTAGTGGGCATTTTACAGTAATACTTCTTTCAGACTATTTTAAACATAAATAAATTCAGAAAAACGCACAAAATTGCAGACCTCAACTTCTTCGCTCTGGATAACTTTGTATTGTTGATCCTTCATCCAATTTTCCAGTCTTTTGATAATATCCTCTACAATCTTTTCATCCTGTGGGTGGAATGTACATTGTGCACGCCCAAAATACATCACAGAACTTCAGCAGTAGAAAAATTTTGATTATTTGAGAAAATAAGAGTTTGTGACTATTTTGAAAAAACGAAGCCTACCTCAGTAGTCATCAAAAGCATCCGAATCGACCAAACGATCAGATCTACATAACGCACTTGCTTTGTCCGAACGAGATTAGAAATAAAAGATTGCAGTGTTTTGAGAAAACTGCTTCCACCTGCTTCAGCGCAAGTCGATGATCTGTAAAACAAGACGCAAGATAAGCTTGTGCATCCAATCCGTCATGCCAATGCCGTAAACCCGAGGTCTTCAAAATTTTTTGCCAGAGAGCGACACATGCTCCTACACGACAGTTTGAAGGCTGGACATCTTACGCAATGCGATTGTTTCGGGATATGTTCCATTCTCCTATACCAACAAAAGGTTTGTAGATATGTTACTTTTTCACTATTGACATAATGTCTTCGCGGCCTGTAATTTGGAGACATTGCTGTAAAAATGATCTTTCGGTCTTACAAACCCTTGGCATTAGTTAACTGCTCAACTATTGAAACAATTGCTTTACATCTGAACAGGTGCACTTACCACAATACGAACCCAATAGCACTGACCACCTTTAAAATTACGCACTAAGTTACTGGCACAAAGACTAATTTCAAATCAAATTCAAAGTTGTTATTTTTCAGGAAGTAAGGCTTTGTTAAATAAATGCATGAAAAAAGAATGCTATAAAAGACGAAAAATGGGGAAATGCCGGAAAGTATAAGGAACAACAAATCGTATGGGAGTTGCTCAATTTTAAGGCGTCGAGCAACCGGCGTTCGTTAATCGTGGCGCATGCAACACTTTGGAATCGTTGACACTGCCACGAAAAGCAGCAGTGAAATTAGAAACGAGCATTTTACAGGTGATATAATTTAATAATTATGTATATACTGCAAAAGGAATTTTCTGTAAAGACTTCTTTCACAACAAATAGAATAATTCTTCGTTTGTGAAAGAACCTGTTGGAAAGTGAATACAAGCGCAAGCAGTTTTGGCATTCTTGCACTTAATCACATATTAGAAATCCATATTACAGTAAAATGACGAATCTCATTAGTTTTCACCAACCCAGTAGAAGATTCATTGCCTCTCGCAACTTGGCCGCTCATCCAGTCCAAGATACTTTGGCTCGTCAGCAAAAGCTAATTAAAACAACATCAATAGAATGATTAAAGACTTTGTACGAATGCAAAGAATGACAAAAGCGGAATAAAAAAATCAACAATCTGTTAAAATTTAAACGCCAAAAAATTGACATTTTCCAGCAACCACCTTATCTGTTCACTTTTCAAGCAATTCCCAATGTTAGTGCATTTTGGGGTACACTTCGTAAGAAAAATATCAGACAAACAACTTGGTGAACAATCAAATTGCTTGTTTAATATGATAGCTCTTTTTACGTTCACCAAAAGATCGTGAAACTCACTCCTGAGGTTCTGGTACAGCTATGTCCAACCCGCGGCCCAATCGAAGGTTTTGTGCGGCCCAGTTTAGGTTTTCGCTGAAGTAAAATATCCTATATACTGATGACCTGTCCTGATTTTGATAATCTTGAATTTCACATTTTGATGTAGGTGGTCTTCAGAGTTATCCAGACAGTTGTGACAACCGTTTGACTTCCCATGTTGATTAACGAACGCGAACTGAAGTCGATATGATACGAAGCATATTAACATTAGGGTAACAAAATTAAAGCGTCTGCGTTTGTTTTCTCCTAAATATCAGCAATCAACGGACATAAAACAAAATAATGACATTCGCTGCGAAGCGGCATTCAGGAACCACCTGACGTTTGAAAGAGATGCTAATTACAAGTTAACGATTGTCAGTTTCCTTTAGACGACAAAATAACTATCTTGGCATTTTTAGCTTCCAAAATGAATATTTACCTAAAAAATGTAACAACTCTGCTTGCGAACAATATAGCATTGATAATTTTCGTAAAAACGCGTCTGCGTTGCCAGAATAGCAACTGACGATGAAATTGCATACAAGTTGTGCATTATCTAGTTCGACTGTGCCATGGAGTGATATAACAAACAGTCTGATAATGGCAAGAAATTTATTTCAGTACCTCACACGATGATTCCTTAAACTCCGCATTCAAAGACTGAAGTAGCTTTTCGTGACAGAAAAACTCATAACAACGTGATTCCGCTTTTAATAAATCAAACGCAGTTTCAAACTTCAGTGCTTGCTGAAGTACATGGCATAGTTGTGGATATATGACGACAGAGGCAAGAATCGCTTCCTTCACGTCCAAAAAATTCCTTTATTTAATGCAATTCATTTTAGCTTTTTGAAAAAAGAACAAAATATTTGGTATTAATGGTATTAAAATTGGTATTAAGTGGTATTAAAATTTTAATAGTAATAAATACGATAATGAAAGAGTGCTCCAAAATACAATTGATGAATAGAGATGCAATTATTTTGCTATGTTCGATATAACAACTTCGTTAGAGTTCTAATCAAAGTCGGAAAGGTACATTCGGCGGTTCAAAACTTTTATTTACCCACTTACAGCTCTGAATAAGAATTACACACAAATCGTAAAAAGTGTGCATAACTGGGATGATAATCTCGCAGACAAACTAATATGTGTTTCCGGCAGTTCGTTTCCGTTAATTAATAATTTGAGCGGACACTAATCCACAACCTCGTTCATGAACATCACAGTCAGCATGGTGGTTAACATTTCTTCTAAAAATGAAAATTTGCATTCATTTTTTCACCTGGTTGCGTTTTACAAAAACAACTCAAATCGGCTACACCATCCGTTTTCTACGTGAAAACAATTAAAAGACCCAGTTACTTTTGATTTTCAGATCCTCTTATATTTCTCGTCAATAGGTTTATCTTAAGCTTCTTGCAAGTTTCTTGCCAGCTGTCGTTGTTGAACTGCGCATCCCCATTGTTCACAGTGATGTAATAAATCGGTACCACTAACAAGCAATGCGGCTTATAGCGTGTCTTCTCAACGACAAAATCCAACATCTTCTGCAGATACCTGTAAAAACAAGTTGTTCCTGAAGAACCCAGAGATGAAGCTCCTGCAAACCATACCGTAAAAAGAGGTAGGCCTACTGTTTAGCAAATGTTTGTTTTCAAAGGTTTTGAGCAATATTCTGCGTAATAAATTATAGCCAGTTATTTTTCGTAATACATTATAGCCAGTTATTCCAAAAAAACGTCAGGAAAAGTCAGAAGCTTTGTTTTTTTGATTAAAAAGTCGTGAAAACACGTTCGCAGCAAAGATAGCGTCTCAATGAAGTTGGTTTCTCACAAGAAAAAACACAATCGCAATTTATCGGCAATGAATATTTTTTACAAGATTCGCGGAAATTTAATTTGAATCATTGATCTCTTCAGTGAACTTGCTACTAAAGTGCACTTACCCACTGGATACAGAATCAAAAGCCGTGTGAAGCAATCGGTTCAAATCGTCGATTTGGAATCCCAAACAACTCAATCCAACCAAAACTCGTTCCCATACATGCTCATCGTCCTCGTGCAACATATGTCCACAGTTGAAAAAAGTGACTGCGATGGCGAGAGCGCCCAAAAACCTCTGGGAGGCATTTTCACAAGAGCAGACATTTTCCACATACTTTTTGAAATGGGATTTCTAATTCGAGCAAAAAATCAGTTTGCTTGTTAGAGTTTTAGATTGCATCGTATAAGGCAAAAACTGTTGAAATGACAAGGCAAGAATTATAATTAGATTCTTTCAGTCATTGTAGCATCCTCTTTTTCTCTGAGGAGGGTCGCGGGGCTGCATCCCTGAGAGCACTCGAAATAGCTGTTTCCAGAACCCTCTTATAGTCCCGTTGGCTCCACACCAAGAAGGCAACAAGCAAGGTTGACAATGTAATCACTCCACCATGTCCTTGGTCGATATCTGGGTCAATTTCTCTTGCGTGAAGCCACCAGGACTGGTCTCGCCGATCTTGTCTTATGACATTCTGGTCACGTTGCCTAACCATCTGAGATCCCTCAATTCAGAGACGTTGTTCGACATTCAGGGCCTAACGAATTTCACAGCAGCGCACTTTGCCGCAAAGTGTCGCACCGTGAACTATTCGAAAACATCCCATAGTGATTGTTTCAGTAAATACTGATTAACTGGTCATTTCGAAATCCAAGCTAATTAAAAAAAAAATTTTCAGCTAAAGACGTCAAGGCTAGCACCCATCACGAAAAAGCGTTAAATTGTTGCTTAACCTTAATGAACTATTTTCTGACTTTAATGCCTACTCTTTACTTCTCCTATAGTTTATGCATGTATTAATTTTGTATCAAAATTTACAGCAATTTATCTAGTAGAGTTTCAGTGTGGCGTTTACATAAACAAATTGCATATCGGAACAGCATTTGACGAAAGGTCAGTCACTCTATGATATCTGTATTTAAATGATCAATTTCAAAATTGGATTTCATTAGCGCATACAAATAGTTGTCGGTTTAGAGCCGAGAAGAGGTGAATTCACAACAGCAGAACTCCATTTCGTGTACACTGCCTCCTATTGGTCTGGATCCAACAGCTCTTTATTCTTTTTCAGAGTTGTTTTTTAAAAATCAACTTTTTCGAATTTCATCTAAACCGATGAAAAGCTCATCAACCACTAATTGTTTTTTTATCAGCAAATTTTTAGGCACAGCACACCCATCAAACCTGAAGTTATTGCGTTTTTACCGCGTTTATCGTCATCAGAAATTTCGTATTCACACTAACATCTCAATAATCTACATTCAACTCAGCAAGCGCAAAGCATTGCTGTCCTCTTCTCCGCAATTAAAAAATGGGATCGTTTCACATGAAGACAAATTTGTCGTTTGGGCGAAAATAGTTAGTTTTTTTCGTTCGGTTATCTTTTCCTTTTATATTTTTTGTCATTTTTACGTGTCGTTCGGACGAAAATCAGTTTTTGTTCATTGCTTGTAACTGCAGCTACCAGTAGAAAAAAGCAACCTATTACTGTAAAAAAACAAGTACAACAGAAAAAGACACAATACACTTCGCAGGCGTCATTTATTGCCACCAAAATTCACTGATATTGCCAGTTACAAAGTCTTTTAAGAGGGTCGATAACAACAACAATTTTAGTAAAGTTGATTTACAAGCAAAATCCAGTACTTGATGAATTGCGTTTGAAAATTTGTGACCAAACAGGTTTACCACATCCAATTTTCAACTTTTTTGTAATTTGCATGTAAAATGCGTGTTCATATCAAACATAACATCTTTGAAGATACGCCGACTCAAACATTAAACTTCATAGTACGCCTTCAGACAAAAACCCGGTTACTGTTATGTAAATTTTTAAAACTTCACTGTTTTCGATTGACTCATGAACTTTCGCACATTACAAGAAATTATATCTTACGCATGAAGGTGCAATGACAATTTTGTCAATCCTTAAAGAGAATTGCACTCCTCGCTCCGATCCTTTCCACCAACTCGCGAGAAATTCCAAAATAAACGCATAAGGCAACTTGTGAGATGAGTCATCCGTGGAAGCGAAGAAAGAAATTTTTGGCAAGTGTTTACCCATGTGTCTGGCGTACAAGCTCCCGGTGTCTCCTCGCGAAACCTCAGCTCTTTCCATCGTTGCGACGTCAAAGAAAATATTTCTGCCTTTAAGCAAACAAAAAAATGAAACAGCAAAACTATTTCCGGTGTAAACCCAAATGAAAAAACTAGCAAATCCAACTTCTACGAAAAAGCAGGTTAAGCTGTGGTTGTTACACAGGAATGAGGGTGATTAGCCAATTTATTCAGTTTGAAAGGTTTTCAAACAATTGGGCCGAATTTCATTGATAGTTAATAAAAGCAGTGGCTTTTATTAACTATCAATGCAAAATTTATAATGTACAACATACAGCAGTGTATCTTGCAGCAAATCTAAACATCGAGGTCAACATGCATTCAAATTCAGTTCGTATGCATCAACAGCATAAATACTGTACTAGTAACTTCGCACTGTGATGATTTGTTTCTGCGTCGCGCTTTTTTTAATGCACGTCGCTGAGAACTCATAGACCTCGTATATTCCAAGTCACTCATGGTTAATCAGCCCTTGGCGAATGGGCTTTCTTATTTCGTGTGTTAAGTCGAGTTTGCTATACATAACCGAGTCTAAGGTTTGTCGATGGACTGCAAGTATAGATCCAGCACTGGGAATGAACCAACACCAAGCACAATCGTATTAGATTGCAATAACGCATCTATTTGCCGTTTACTCTTGCACTGACACAACCAACATTCCCATTCATGCAGTCACCTGCAACAACAGTACGCTGAAGCAAACGAGAATTGGATTGGGTTGAAACCTCGGTACAAAATTTTGGCAATTTTTTTCTAACATGTTTCTGGCGTTATTTGTTCTAGTAAAATATGTAGAATTGCGCAAGGCTTTGATTTCTTTGTCCTATGTTAGCAGTCATAAAAAACTCAGAGCAGGTGTAAAATGTCTATGTGGTTGAAATGATGGTTGCAGAAGCCCGTAAACGCTGCCAACAGTAAGAGTCAGGAGCGCAACCAGCGGATATTTTCAGGGGGAAATTGATTGTTTCCTGATGCTGTACCTAACGACTAAACATGGTTTGAAAAAAACGGGGTGGCAATTGCCCGGTAGCCACCCCTCCTGGTTGCGGCCCTCACAAGAGTAAAGCCACATCCACTAGCAGACGCCGCTGCGAGAATCAACACCAAAGATTCACGTAACCTTGCAAAATGCAATACGTCTGTGGGTAAACTATCAAAACGAACTTATAACAATACTTATTATAACGGTGCGAAAAACAATTAACAGACCTACCTCGAGCAAGAGTCACCTTCCGATTTTGATGACCAGGCGAACAAGGACGCGGAAGAGCCTCCCACTTGTCATGACTCCCGTCATTTAGTTTCAATAAATATTTGTACGCAAGAGAATCCACCGATCCGGTTAAACGGAAGCACACGTGGTATATCCCAGGACTTGGTGAGGAATCACAAGATAAAAATAAGTTTCAGTGAAAAATGATTACAGTAGAAAAGTTAGTTGTTTGGAAAATAACTGATCTTTCACAAACAAGCAGGATTTCAGAAACTTCATTTTGTCATATGTCACTAATCAAACATTGTGTCACAATATCTGACATGAATAGAAACTGTGCTACCCACATTCACAATCGCTTTAGTTTGACTTGTGACTGACGGTGCAGTGATCTTTGCATTCAAGCTACAAATATTTTACAAGCATAAGCGCTTGATTTTAGACCAGGGGCGCACAACTTTTTCGCAATGGCCAGCCGCATTACGTTTATTTTTATGAATTATGGCCGCCAGTGAGTTCAAGATATTTTTTTCTCCATTGTTTTTGTCCTGCTTCCACACACTGAACCTAGCCTGCTTCCGCACGTCTGTTTGGCTGTCTTTCTACTGAGCATCTTCATAGATAGACAGAAGTTTTATTAATGCACGGCCGACATAATTCATATTTTAAATTACATGTTTTCGGCCGCATAATTTGTCGAATCGAAGACCGCAGGTTGTGCATCCATGTTTCAGACCGACATATGTCCGATCAAGCGTACGGAAACATATGTTTTTGCTGATGTATTTTGAAGTGCTTAGAAGATGATTTTCGAAGTCACTCCTCAACCAAAATTTACTTCCGATTTTTTAACGTCTTAAGTGATACTTCGCAGATATGCGAGTGTTGTCCATTAATTACAACCTACTCGTTCTTGAAGGAAAATCATAAGAGTGCAATGACAAGCAACAACGTAATTACTTCGAAAAAGACGTAGCTTCACAACCTATTGGAACATTTAGTCGCATATTTGCTTTGAAGGCAAGATCAAAATCAAAGTGCTGGTGTTTCGGATATTTCTCAGTGATATCCCCAAACGAAGCAAATACAAGTACAATAATATAATATTAATAACACAAAAACTATGTCTGTACAAACCTCAGTTCATCTTCATGCATCGCGTGGTGAGAAGCAGTTTGAGCAACATAGACAAAAAGCGAGTGATTCTTGTCAACCTCGTGATCCAAGATGACCCTAAGTTCAACTTGGCGATCTGCAAGTCCATATGGAAATTTGTGCAAGTATCTTCAGGTGAATTATAAGCAAAATACACGATGAGATCATGGGAAATGGAAAAACTATTCCTCGTTTTCCTCATCCAAACACATGACCTACCTCCACTGTTTGGATGAAGCTTCTGCACATTGCAAAGATATGGCTCCATGCACAGGTGATCTTGTATCACGGTTATTTTATTTTGCTTTTGAGATCGCAAGTCGTACCCCTGTGTCGGTGTTGTTTTAGCGTCTATGTTAAATGAACATCAAAATGTAAAGATGATTTGAAACCGCATGGAAGAAAATCCAGAATTTGGGTTTCGAATTGCTTTACAACCAGCTTATTTTTCTTTAAAAAATATTTCTAGGACTGCTTTCTCGAAACTACGGATTTGCATCTATTGTAAGTACTGTACATAGCCGCAAACAAAACACCAGGCAAGTACTTTTAATATTTACAGATTAATCTGTACTCGACGGAAGAACATAAAGTTTTTGAACTGTATTGTAGCTCTGGTTACCAGACATTCGATTTACAAATACTTTACAAGCTTTGATTTAGTTGCGCACCTTGTGCTTCACTAGTTTTATCAGAGACATTTTTCTTTTTACTGGATGCAGGTTGATCTTTTGTCGTATCTTGTTCATGTTTGTTGCTTCCACCTGAAAAATCAATACCTTTCACGCAGAAGCAGGATAGCACAAACGGAGTACAGCGTTGACAGTCGCAGAGGAAGTTTACACTCTCAAAATTGAATGGAAAAAATCAAAAACGCGCCCGGCAATGTTTATTGTTTCCTTTAGAAACGCATTCAACTTCACAAGCAGTTTGAGACTAGGACACAAGATGAAAGTTTAATTTAATTGCGAGATCTGTAAAGCATTCGTTGGCAAAAAAATATAAACTTCACTTTACATAAAATACTGTGCGATTCAAAGAGGCACAAATTACCTTCCACTGTCTTCGCAGATGGAGTATCAGCTGCTCGTTCGGCTTTTCCGCGATTATCCCAGACACCTTGCGTAGTTACCCCAGTGACACCGTGGGTTCCATCCTCCTTCGTTTCACAAGGCAACGCAGTTTTATAAAAGATTTCACACACTACCCAGCAAAGGCCATGGCAAATGGCGTCGGCGCAACTCGTGCAGCCGACGAGGTCGAGCGTGGTGTCACCACGAACTACATGAGCGGAACAACATCAGTAACTAATGCTAGACGTATGCAACTGCAACACAGCGTCAATGACGGTGGTCACCAATTTCCAAGCAACCACTCGCAGCAGGAGCGTACTTAAAATAAACAATTTCAATCACGATTGTTGCAACGCTTTCGCGGTACCTGGAGTCAGCTCAAAGGTCTATAATTTGTATTTAATGATGCCGAAAAATACACTGCATTTCCCAAAGCATTATTTCGCAATTGTAAAAACCTTAATTACAAAATTTCACCAAATGTTTATCTCAGAAGGAGAGCTGAAACATTTGAAAATTTGAGTGAACCCCCTTTAAAACCATCGGCATTAAAATGCAATTACAACACAAACGTCGAACCAAATGATGTCGAGTTATTTTCACGGACGTAAAGCAAGTAAACGTTCATTCAAAGCAGTAATAAATAAATAATAAAGGTAATAAAAAACAATAATAATAAAGGATTTGGTGGTGCATAAAACGTTAACATCAAACGTTATTGGCATACACGCGAAATCAACAAAATATAAAAGTAGATTAGACTAACATATCGTAGACATTTCGGCAGCCACTGCTGCCATCATCAGTACGAGTAAATCGTAACAGAAGGGCGATTGCTGCATTGACGTGAGGGAGCCACTACGGAGAAATGCGCCGTCAAAATAAACAAGCAACGAGAAAAACGTTGACGGAAGTGTTGTAGTGGTGCGAAGTGTTGCCAGTCACGTGAACATCCCATCGATGCCTCTATGCATTTTACCTTTAGCCAAACCCTCGAGCATTATCCAGGAAGTCACACGTTGTCGCCACCTACGCGTATCCCGTTGGGTCACGTGACTGCTAACGCTTCGCCTCACTACATCACTGCAGTTTCAGTTTGGTTCGTTTTTTGTTTATTTCTACAGTGCCATTCTCCTCACCACCTTGACACGTCCAAGAGAGTGGGCATGGCGGAGGAACTCCCTACGTCCCCTTTCAAATGTGAGATATGGGGGTATACTGTATGTACCTAATTGTATCAAAGGTAAACTCAAGATAGACTTGAAACTAATCATTCTGATAGAGAAAAACATGCTTTTTGCGCAGCATGCACAGTTGACAACAACGTTCAGAAAGGAACATTTAACTTCAAATACGGACGTTTTAATAAATGGAAAAAAGGTGCCAAAAATTAAAAGAATGCAAGGAAAGTCCCGCCAGCGAGCATGTTCACAAGTTTCCATTGCGCTCAGGTCTTTTTCTGGCACCACCCATACTTACCGCTGCCTCGGCGCTCCTGCTCTGCTGACTACGACAAGCACACATTGCATTTCGTATAGATCATTATGATGATAGTACCGGTTGTTACCTAAACGTCTACAATCTTTGATTTCATTTCCTTTGGCCGTAAATCTTAATACTGACTGTTTAACACTAATACATTAAATAAATTGTCATGAAATGCATGGTATTTCAGTAACTAAAATGCAATGAAATGCGGGACAATAAAATAAATAATCTATTAACATACAGGCTAATATAGCAATTAAAATGCATGCAATCGTACCTTCACTTGGTTGACAAATGCATAATACTGTGCAATGGAGGGAAGGATACCAAACTAAAAAAAATTAAAACGCGTAAAGCTCTTACCAAGCTATTATTTACAAATAAATGAAAACTATGATTAATCGCCATCGTGACCAAGCCCGCAGTTAGGTTTGTTTGACTACAGTCTAGCATTTTAGCCAAAATCTACAATGCAGTAGAGAAAGCGTTGTCTGATAAACAGCACAGACGCATGCAAACCTAAGACTATAGGCTTGAAATAATGGGTCCAGGTAAATATCATAATTTAGTCATTTCGTATTCAATCAGAAACGTGTTTTTCGAAATACGTCTTTGCTGATCATAATCCTGAATGGTGGAGGGAATTGTAAAAAAAGGATTTCGAATTGCAAAGTGTTGATCCAAACTACTTTCAAACGCTTCATTGTATCAATCATTAACTATAATCCTAACTTTCTGTCGTTGTAAATACATATATTTGGCAGGGTTGCAAACGATGATATAATTTTTCCTTCGAGTGTAAAGACTCGAGAAAGGTTTGTGATGCTGGCGTTTGCTTGAGAGAAAAGAAAAATGACACTCCACACTAAGCCTGCTTATTCTGAAAATTAACATCACGCGCGCTTGCTTTACTGTCTCAAAAGACGATTCTAGGCAGAATTTAAAGCGATTGGCATTTACGCCTAACGCTAAAACTGGCAGTAGCGCATCAGATGTCCCTAAAGAAAAACTAATACCTCAGAGCATTATAATGTTGTTCTTATTTCGTATGCTTAGACATGAGAGCACGTTGGTCAGAACCTTGATTTAACAAGATATTCCAAAAGAGCAGGATTGTCCACCTCATAGATGTGGCACGGAGGTTTGATTTTGGTGCAATCATGCAAGATGTGGTGTGCAGTCTGCACCTTGCCACATTTACACAAATCTGAGCCGCACAGACCCATTAGTTTCATGTTGACTGCAAATCGGCCAACACCAGTCTTCTGGCGGTTGAGGTAACTCAAGAACTTGGTCTGTAAAAGTGTAAACTAACAGTGAACAACTATAAAACATGGATACTCAACATTGTTCAATGTTAGTTTACACTTTCACAGACCAACTACTTGCGTTATGTAAGTTCAATATATTAGATGACACAATGAAAACATATGCCTTTGCTTTTTTGTGAACTGCCAATGGAATCGAGTTGTGTTCCGATACTTGTCCATTTGTTCTTTTCGATGTTTTCTTTCACAATAAGCTTTTTGTACCTAATAGAGTAATTTAAAGGCTTTTCTTCCCTACATACTAACAAACATTTACAAACAGTAGAAAATACAGATGTTTAAAATAATTCAAGGGTTTTACTAAGTACGTCGGGAGTTATTGATGCTCTATCAAAAACGATGCAGTTTAAAATATCTTTCTCTAAAATTCGCCTTATTTCGCGTTTAGAACCTCGGTGTGAGAAACAGCCTACAACTGACCTTGTGCGTGCGTGTGAGTGATATAGTTTGATGGAGTAGTTGTTTTATGAGAAAAAAAGCATTTTTTCGAAAGCCAGTAGTAAACAAATTAATTTTTTGCGATATGGTTCTTATGCCACAAATTTCAGTCAGGAACTTGACAAACAAATCCAAGCAAATGCAAATGCGTGATAATATCGCATATACTGTATAATACTTTGAATATAATTTATGCTACATTTGAACAATGAGCCTATTTTTATTCATTACCTATCACAATGGCATTAGTTATCACACCGAAAACTACACAGGGAGTTTGCCTGACAACTGTTGAGATGGAATGTCTGGATTGGGCTGCAGTGTTGTAGCGACCGTGTTGGATAAGTAAGATGCTTCCCGCTGCCTCCGCTTAAAATTGCAAATAACGAATCACCGTTGGGTAAATAAAGGTTGCACAGCTGCTTTCCATCAATGTACTTTTCACTAATTTTCATCTCGCATTGCTTTTTATATTCTTATAAAGCAAATACAAGCGTTGTATGCTATTACAACATAAAATTTTTGACAATGTATTTCACATATCTTAATAAAGTAATCACAAATCCAAATCCACTTCAATTCGCCTTCAACAAGAGCGACTTACTTGTTAGTGGGGGGTGCTTCCTACTTTCAAACGTTTGTTTTTGTATTGTATTGTATTGTATTGAGTAACGTCGTCACTCCCACAAGCAAGGCGCTTGAATTTAAGCATGCATCGCAGTAACATGCAATACGCAAATACATGAAGGA
>JGI24022J15233_10000084_pt1 | contig 35221 bp, 29 predicted proteins | sample Ectturendosymbi2_FD_15233 | JGI IMG/M metagenome (IMG submission 15233)
CACAAACTGTTCATTTACCTCACACTGAAAACCTGGTTAACATTTGAAACTGTGGAAACTTTTGCTCCAGTTAACTTGCAAAGGGTTAGAGAGAGTCACCGGTATTTTTTAGCTATTTGGGTAAGCATTGATTAACGCATGTTGTAATAACCATAACAATTCGGTTTACTATATCTTACCTCCATGCAGCAGCCAGAAAATGAGGTCAATATACCGCTGTTTTTTTAGCAAAGTAAAACTAACCACCCACTGTTTTCAAATAACCTTTCAACATCAGATTTGTAAAGATGCGTTCATATGCGCAACTACTTCAACGTCTGAGTTACTGTAAAAACTGTTGTACCACGTGCTTTGTTTGAAACACTCACCATTGTCGATATCTGTAGCTATCTCCAGCAACTCTTCCTTAACAGGGTACCAAACGTCCTTCATAAACATCAGGAGAGAAACAACAATCAAATCCTTGTTTTCCTCTTCATTGTGGTTTGCAGCAACTTCACAAACTTTCGCCTTAATTTTTTGTCGAACAAATTCACTCGACCAAACCTGCATGCAAAGTTATTGAATGAAGTGCAAAAATGCGTTTATGTCAAAAATGTTTCCCTGCCACAGCTAAGTGAAACTTCGCAATTAAAATAATACGAAAGTACGCATTGTTTCGAAACATCCCAACTTCATGGATCTTATTCTAGACTGGGGGTGTCAAATATACCGTCCGCTACAGCGTTTTCTCTGACCTTCGAGATGATTTTTAAAAGTGTAAAAATTACGAACAAAATTAAAAACATACACGGGACTTTGTCAATAGAAGTAATTGTTGTTTCAAATTTTCCTTTATTATTTTCCATTCACGCCTTTTTCTTCCTGTCTGTCCAACGTTCTTATCTGTTTTTTTTTAGTTCCTCCAGTCATTTGCTTTATTTACCTCTGCTATTATGATGTTGCAGTGGGTATGCCACAACAGAACTCTATCAGACTTGTGATCGCGGTCTAGTCTAAGTGCTTGAATGATTTCCGTTTTTTGTGTTGTTGTCATCGTTTTTGTCAGTCGCATCCTATGCAAATGTCTTTGTCGAAAAGGAGGAAAGTAGTGTAGAGATTTTTAAGTACAATGGTCCTTTTCGTATTTATTCACTTAATTAGGTGAATAGGAAACCTGCGTACTTGGTGTGTTCGTAGCAGGTTTTTGTGCACGTAGAATACAACATTAGGCGCCACTAATGAGAATCATCATGTCGAAGAAAACAATAGCTTGCATGGTCAGGTGAGAAAAAAGACGGTAAGGACAGTGTTGGATGGTCTGCAGAAACTACTGTTTGTTTTTTTCCTATTGTCGAGATGTCAGTGTTGCAGTAGTGAAAGCTAGTTACTGTGTTGCTAGAGAAACTGCACCACAACAGTATTGTGAGGGTGAGATCGTGAAAACACACCTGCCAAAGGTTGCAGAGATTCACTCTAGGAAGCAAGACGAATTTAGATATATCAGACTGACGACAAACACTATGGCAGACGGAATAGATGCAGAGTCAGTTGAAGCAAAAAATCAAAACATTTATTGCGAAAACAACTGGACAGTCCATGGAACAAAAGGACATGCCACCGCTAGAATTTCAGTCACCAGAATGGTTGCAGGATTTAGCATTGTGGTGGATATTACAGAGCGCTTGAACAATCTGAACCAACTGCTGCAATGAAGCAAAAATATTGTCGTGTTGTATTGTCAAAACCCACGGGCGTTGAGATTTAAATTAGCATTGTGGGAGACATAGGTATTCCAGATTGTGACGCTGCTTATTTTTCTTGTCTAATAGGTGCGATTGCGAAGGTAGCTGACGTTGACGGGAATCGATGCAACGGCAAGATTACTGGATTACTGCGGGAGTTTGAGCAACAACAGCTGTTTTTTTAACTTGAGACAAATTTCAGAATTTCTAGCTCGCCATTTACAATCAACACCTTTGATCTACCTGCCGACGTCCAACTTGAAATGAGTGGTTTCGAATGTGATTCAGATTTGAAAACCGAATTTGTTTCAGTGGGCCAAGGCACAATTTAGCCACTGGATCTCTTAACAAGGTTGCTGAAATTGACAACCCTTGCTGCATACGTTTTGTACAAGTTTCAAACTGTCTACCTTAGTGAGCAAGTCTTCTCTGTAATGAAGATCAACAAAACAATGCCGCGCACCAGATTCACACATTAGCACTTAACTAATCACTTAAATGACAATGTCTGTGGAGGAGGGTTGATGTGGCAGCAACTTTAAGATCCATGTCTGCGAAAAGTGTTGCCTGTTTATAAACTATAAATATTTACAAAGCAGTCTAATAATTCAGCCTTCTTTAACAGTTCCAAGTTCATTCGGTCAATTTTGCGAAAGAATTTTTTATTTTATGTGGTGTTTTGGCGGCGCTTTATGACTACAGTGGTCTTTAAGGGCCACGACTGAGATTATACAATGTCTGGTATCATTTGATCAGGCTTGTTTTGTGTCCTGGTTGTGTTCCCTGCAGCTCTTCTGCATACCGTGCGTCTGCTAAGAAGGCTACAGTATCAATTCACGAGGTCTTGGTTAGACCTTGTCTTGGTAAGACCCGGCCGCGTATCGAACTCCACACCTACCAGCACCGAAGCGGATACACTTACCACTAGGCCACGGGCTGGTTTCTGCAAGACTGTGGACGCTCGTGTGTTACTGTCATGCCGCCTTAAATTCTTTATCGTGGAACGCTGATTGCTGCCACAAAAGCTCGGGCAGTTGGCGTTTGTATTTCGCAGCAAGGGTTGAGCGGGCCGTTCTGTTGTTGTCGCTTTTACCTGTTGTTGCCGCTACTCTTTGTTTTTGTTGATGGTGGCTGCGATTTTATCTTGAAGGACTGTTTTTAAAGACTTTTCTTGCACAAAGGCTTTTCTTAAACATGAACATTTTCGCTATGTACTTTTTGCATTAAAACAAAAGGAAAAAATGACGTTGGTTTTACTTATAGGTTCTTACCACATGATTTTACTGGTCCGGCCCCCGTTTGAGATTGGACGAGTTATAATCTGACCCCTGAAATAAAATGTGTTTGACACCCTGATCTAGACCAAATAAATGTGCAAACTGTGAAAGAATTTTTACCTTTGATCTGAACATCAGCAAGAGCTCCTTAGTCACGTTTTCATCCAAACTGAAGAATTGGACGGTGGTATGAAGCTCTTTGAATGCGACCTCCTGAACATTAATATCTTCACATAAAACTAGTTCGCAAAGCCTCTTTTCAGATACAGAAGATTGCAGTTTTTCATCCAGTTGAGTTGTGTCCACTCTGATAATTTCTGCGTATATTGGTTGGTAATCTTGTTTCAAACAGAAGCAGGTTGAAGGAGCAAAATGATACATACAATTTTTTGCTTAAAAAATGTTTTTGTTGTGCATTTTTTGTAGATAGCAAACCTCGCATATAAAGCAAGCACGTAGGGAAATTCAACGAATTTACACATTTTTGATTCGCCGTTGGCACATAATTCCAGACTTACCTGAGACAGGGGCGAATTCAAGGGGGGCAATCTCCCCCCTGAAACTTACGAAAATAACTTTGTTAACCACGATTTTGTACAACTCGGAAAACAGCATTCGCGACATAAAGCAATTTCGCCGTCCAGGCAATGCTGTGAAGTATACTTCATCTCTCTTAAAGTAGTGAACCCGCAATGCGATTTGTCTATCAAATTTTACTGAAATCGCCCCCCTAACCTTATTGGCTGAATCCACCCTGACCTGCGAAATTCCAATTTGCGACCAAGATTTTGATGCTCGTTTCTTTTAAGAAAAAATTTATACGTAAAACAAGTGTGAATAATTTTTCCTTCGCCACTTCATTGCGCACTTGCATACACTTCAAAAGAACATGCCTTATTTATGTCAAGAAACGTCATTACGAGGATATTTGCATTAAAAAACTGTTCGGTAACGGTTTTCGCAGAGATCAGCAGTCACGGAACGCATAAGTGTGGGATATTGACAAACCTGCATAAAGCACAACTGATTCCACAAACTCCTCAACAGCATCACGAATTTCATCAAACGATTTGAGTTGACCGATTCGAAACTGTAATATTTCCTGCAGTTTCTCCGATGAGAGCACCCGAAAGTCAACAGAATCGTCAATATCCTGCCACACATTATGGCTTACAGTCTTTAATATGACAGTAAAGGACACTACGCCTTGACAACGAACGTGCGCGTAAAACGATAATACTGTAATATATACTGTTTGAAACCAACCCACCTACGCCAGTGCATTGCCTGAGGTTTCATGTGGCATAGAACGTATTGTCATTCACTCAACGATTTGAAACTATGGAGCAAAGCAGTTCTTTCTTTTCAAAACCCAGTTTTGGCAAATGGCTCGAAGTTTTGCAGTAGACTTTTTTGTATTTCAAACCAAGTTTGTTTTAATACAGTCAAATAAACCTCGGAAAGGTTTCAAACTTACTTTATTCTCCCGTTACAAAACATTCCTGACTCATTTTGAAGATAATTTTCTTTTGAATAAAGAGATATCGACGCTTAGAAAATATGCAGGCATTATATGTTGAAGACCACTTGATATGCTTTTGAGTCCGCGTTGTGACTGACATCGACAGCACGTCAAAACCTTCAGCAAACTTGCAATGTCTACAAAGTCGCCGACTTTGAAAGTGTCCTGTGACTCAACACACAAATTTCATATAGACTATTCATAATTCTACATCATACCAATTTTTGTCAGAGCATCGCCTGGAAATTTTATGAGAATTATGTGTGTAGGTACACTCGGTACAGGTTCAGTAACGCATCGTGAGTGCATTGTTACGACCTGAACAAAAATGATTGCTCGGCTACTTGGCAAAATTGAAATTGAAAAGCAGACAGCATATTTGATTGAGGCTAACAACAGGATGCATAATAAACCGATGCAAAAGCTAAAACATACTTTCAAACGTTCTTTTAACGAGTAGATCAAAGTTCTTTTTAAAGCCTATCTAAAGCCTCAAAATGACGCAATAACCACTTCCTGGAAGTGCCTGAATGCAAATCGATATTTAAATCAAAACTCGTCACGGTACTAAAATAGTTCAACCACGTTTCGTAGGATAGCATGTAGGCCAAAAACTTTATTGGCGATGAACCTATTGAAAAATCTTACAAAATCTACGAACCTCTCACTTATATTTATACTCACTTGCAATCTCACACTGTGCCACTGTGCCTCTATAATGTGTCATTTAACTTATCGATTACGTAGCAAAATCCATGAGGTTGAAAGCTAGCTAAAATTCTGCCTACGGTCTGATTGCTATATTATGCTCAATACTGCAGCTTTCTTCCTACTTCTAAATCAAACTTGCAAGCACATTCAAGCACTTGCATGACTGCAAGAGTTCATACACGATTGGTTGAAGTGGTCACACGATAAGCGCGATACGCAGAGGCAACCGTTTAGGGTTTAGCCTACAGTTCACGCAACGCAGACAAGAAGCCGCTGCCAGCTTGCCAGTACTGAAATCATAACAACACTCATCCATGCATGATGGACTGAGGAGTTACAAACGTAACAGTGCTTTTGCCTCATGAGGCAAAATAGACACTGCCTTACATTAAGAAGAACTGTCAAGCAACTTGTGTATATGTTACTGTAGAATTTGCAATTTTGAAGAGTCAAGGCGGAGTCGGACTTGAATATTTCCATGGTTTGCGGAGGAGGTGCGGATGCGAAGAAAAACGTTTTGGAGTCAGAGCGGATGCGGAGTCAAACAATGAGACTCAATCAACCTCAGGTAGGTACTTTGCTTTTGAAGCCCCCCAACAACAGCAACTGTAATGTGCAAGTACTCTTCGTTAAACGTACTCTAGAAATGTTTGCAAAATGGAATATGATGAATTCTCCGCTACTTCTGCACATTTTTTCAAACAACTAGTGTCAATGCAAGATGTGGGCAGCTTTGACTTATCCAGCCTCAAAGCTTTTCAAAATAAGTCTCAAGTTGGATGCTTGTGTACGTATGCTATGTTCTTGAATAGAAGGACGAAATTTAAAACAAATTTTGTGTTCTGAATCTGCTTGGTTGTTGCCTATTGTTTTGTGGAGTTCCATGGCTGTGAACAAATTCAGGAAACCAACCTTTTTTCCAGGTGGAAATGTGTTATAGACTTTCTAGTTGATTGATGATGAATGCAGAGAAATGGGGCGCAAAGCTAGAGAGATGCCAACTTGATATCGCTTAACGTTTATGTGTTGATAGCTTTGTATTCCCAACTTTCAGTGTTTCTAAATTCGTGCACCATGAATACCCTTTTGCATTTTCTGTTATGTCAGTCATACCGTAGTCTCAGGAACGTATCCTTGGGTGTCCCGCATAGTCCCTTCCTAGATTTAATCAAAAGGTCTTATCACGGTTGGCTGAAAATGATGACGTCATCAGAGAGCCCCCTTTCCAGCCTTGCCTCGGACCCCCCAACCCTAAGTCCACCACTGCTTAGAACCCTAAAAACGTAGCCAAAGGCCCTGCCAAATGCAAGTATCCCTGTTAAAAACAACAGTTTCCAGAATTACTTTATGTAGCCAGATTTGTGGAAGAAATATTATATACCAGTAACACCAAATATTTGTGTCTTGGCTGCCGATAGACGGCAGCAACAGTTGCGTTCGATACAGTTATGTCTTTTTACTCGACCGTGATCATCCTACTACCATTATGACGAGTAGCAGATCTCGGGAGCTACGGGACAGGTAATCCCATAGAACACTATGAAGGTGTCTGCGGCATCTGTTGCTTCGTCCATTTTTTTCTTACGTGAGCACAAGGATTGCATTTGAATTGCAATATTTATCGACGCCGTTTGGATTATTGTACGTCAGCATTTGGGTGCTGCACTAAGCAGTGAAATCAACATGGATGGTAGAATGACACCATGAAAATGCATATCAACTTTTCAACATATTGCCAACAATGGAAACTTGCTATTCTGTATTGAAATTGTTTGTACTACATATTAAGATAGTTCAACCATTTGTTGATATTTGCACAATAGAGAAAAGCAATGTCTTAGTCCTGTAAAGTTACAAGAACTCACGTGCATCCACTTAGTGGATCTCATGTGAATTTCTGAGCTGATTTTGCCACTATTAGTCAAAATTAAACTATTCAGAGAAACACTGAAAGTAATGACATCACTCAAGCCTTCGTAAAGCAGTGACGCAAAAGTATAAATTTTCAAACTCAAAACGGTCCGAGGAAGGAAAACATTTACTAATGCACGATGCGAGTATGTTTACAGTTTTATTTCTGTATTTTTTCATGAGTCTTTTTGGGTCACGTCACGTCAAAATGAATAAGGCGTTATACTGCAAATGCAGCCGAGACACTGCAATTTACCTCGGTGAGACATATTCGAAAATATCAGTGAACCCGGCAAAAATCTGCATGAACCAATGTTGCTCTACGCCAGGGGTTCTCAACCTGGGGTACATTTGCTTATTTGAAGGGGTAAATTTTTTGTACAGCCTCAACGAATTAACTTCGCGACATGAAAGGAGTCTACCTTTATAGTCCTAAAAATCTAAAAGTTCTATTGAAAGTGCAGTGGATTTTTGTTATTTTCCTCACCTTTTTTGTCATAAGGAGTTTTAGGGGTACATGCTTATCTGTCAAATTGCTGAAGGGGTACATGGTCAGAGAAAGGTTGGACACCCTGCTCTGCGCACTTATCCTTAAAAAGTGAGTACGAAGCAGAACTATACATGGCAGTTCATTTTAACATTTCGCTCTCTAACAAGTGCTTGATTGACCGCGAAGCTATTAAAAAGACACGCTTCTATTGTGCAAATATCGCAGTAATTCTAGAGCAGGGGTGCATAACCTGCGCCTTTCGATAAGAACTTATGCGGTCGTGCACATATAATTTTGAAACATAAATTGTGGCGGTCGTGCATTAATAAAAACTCTATCTGCTGTTTGAGGATACAGTAGAAAGACGGTCGAAGAGACGCGTGAAAGCAGGTCAGGCTCAGTGAGCGAAAGCAGAACAAAAGCAACGCAAAAAATAAAAACATCTTGAAATCACTTGCGGCCGCAATTCATAAAAATAAACGTATTGCGGCCCCAATAGCTAAAAGGTTGTGCAGCCCCTGATCTATAAGAACCAGCAAAGCAGTATTGATCGCCGGACCGAAATTGTTTCTCATGACAAATAGTGTCTACTGTATTCTTACAAAGTCTCACCTTGCAAAGAAAATCATAGATTTCCTTAAAAGTTTTCCGATTCTGATCCACTTTTCTCAAATTCTTTTCAAGAATTGTCCCACTGATTAGTGAAAACACAACATTTTCGACAGAACCTTTCACTGCTTCAATAACTTTCAAGCAATCTTTGTCTAAGTGTTCTTTGACTCCTTTGGCACCTATGCATAAAAAAAGTACCAAAAGTGTACGACACATACGCAATGTAACAATAACTTTGAACTAGTTTGCACCATACGCAATCATGAAAGGATTTAGGAGTGTTCTAATGACTTTACTTTGAAATCTTCGGTTTGAAACGAAAGAACATGACCAATTCAAAGAAAACAGCAGTAAGCTAACATAACAATCACAGAAGGACAAGCTGTTCTTTCAATATCTATTTCAAGTTCATTGTACCACGCAAAACAAACCCACTTAAAACTTTGATGAGAGGTGCTGACGGTGTCAATTCAAACAAAAGTTTAAAGACAAGCTCCACATCATTTTTCTGATCTAACAACAGGGACTCTTCTGCCTTTTCCCATTGCTTCTTCAACAACTTCATTGAAATTTTCAACAATTTTGGTTGGTGAAATCTCCACAAAAACGCACTCCTGGTATCAATCTACGGAATGCAGCAATGTAGTCTTGCAGTAGTCAAAAAAAAATTCCAAATCCTCAGAATCCTCACAGAAATATCTACAGCAACTTTTTGGCGAAATTACGTTTACAAAAAATGAACTTACCAGGTAGAACATCAATTAGACGTAATAAATAGGTCGAACTACCATAGCTTACCGATATCTAACCGTTACCGCACAGGAACTGAAGTTAGCTTCAGTAAGTCTTTACATGATTTTAAAATTAACCGCTCATCGGAATGAAACTGAAGCAGATTTAAAGCATTTCCAACAAAATTCACCAAAAAAAACAAGGGCAGTATGAGGGCATTCAAACCTGTTCAGTTACTGTAAAATCATTGGTGGGCCGCATTTCAATAACAGTATGATGGAGCGTATATATGCAAAATAACCAATCGTTGCTGGGCTCCCTTTTGCCAAAAAAACTTTCACGTTTTTTTCACAAATTTTGGAATGAAGAATGCCCATTAAAAGAACTGGAACAAAATACATAGGCATTTACTGGCGAAATATAAGCAAGTTAATAGCAAGACGTCCTTATTTGAGAAATTCGAAATTAATACCTCAGCGGTAGATATTTCCAGTTGCGAACAACATAACCTCCAAAACCTTCGTAGCAAAGGAAACTTCACAGGACAAAATCTTACCAAACGTAAGCTTGCTGGGCAAAAACAAAAATACAACGCCAGAAAAAACCTGTATTTTAGATGGTATGTGATGAGTGACCCTTCTAAAGTTAAACTTTAGAATTTATTTTTGAGGTGTTCACGCTAGAAATAAATTATCACCGAGTTTGTCAGAAGTACGCTTGTATGATCTTATCTGCACTCGTGTAAAAACAGTATGTCCATCTATTTCCTCTTTCGGTTTTCCAGTCATATGCAACATATTTATCGTTTTTGTTCCCTCAAAGTTACTAAATTTAGGAATTTTTGGTTATAGCCTTGTCAGCAACCTGCTGTCGTTGCACGTAAATTGAAGCAAAAAATGGTGATTCAACCAAATGAAAATTTATGCCAAACATCTTTAGCATTATTTTTCCACTACTGCGTGTAAAAACATTCATAATGTCGTGTGAACTATCTACGGAAAATTTCCAACAAAAAAGTGAACAAAGATGCTTATTCCATAATCTGCACAATGCGACTGTTGGCATTAGAATTTTCACACAATAGGCAACATATCATTTTTTTAAATGTGTTTAGAATTTACCCTTCCAGGGTGCAGCTACACCGCAGTAGACAGCAAGTTACAATGTTGCATTTTTTCGTTTAATGTGTATGCTTAGCCGCTTATTTGTTTGATGGATTTGTGTTTGCGGGATAGGGAACCGAAGGTTTTCTGCGATGAGGTTTTTATCCGTGTAGTGTTTGCGAATGGAATTTTTGTCCAGAATCTACCCAGACGCTTAGACCAAATTTTACTAAGTTCGTAAACACTTTTTCAAAGTAAGAAACATTTTTCAGGGATTGGAAAAGTAAACATGGTACTGCGTGAGCTTGATCGTTCTGTGTTTACAAAACGGGACTTTTCAAACGCTGTAAAGCTGTCAGTTTTTAAATTGGTCTTTGCTCCGATCCTCACCTATGGTCATGATCCTTGGGTAATGACTGAACGAGTGCGATCTCAGGTACAAGCGGCAGAGATGGGATTTTCACAAAAAGTTCACGGCGTGACACTTCGCGACAAAGTGCGCAGCTGTGGAATTCACGAAACGCTGAATGTCGAATTTCTTTCACGAACAGAGACACCCCATCTGCGCTGGTTCGGCCACGTGATCACAATTCAGAAAGCCCCAGGAAAGATTGGCGAGGCGAATCATGCTGGCTACACACAACGAAAAAGGGACCGTAAGTCGAACAAATGGCGTGATTATCTCCGCTATAGCTTAGTCCCATCTTGGTGTGGAACTATCAGAGGTTGATGAAAGCCTTTATGTGATTGAGGACCTCCTAGGGATGCTCCCCCTGCGATTCCCCCCAGAGAAAAGAGGGTGTGAAAGGTGAATGAGCGAGTAAACAATTCCACCTTCAGGTGCTAAATGCTTTTGACAAATTAACAACAAGACCCTTTTTCTAAACTGTCATGTTGGACTTTAAAAATGCACTGAAACCAGTTGCTTCTCCGTCGTTTTTACATTGCAACACAGGATATGAAACCATAAGCTGCCTCGTAGAATAGTCACCAAAGGTCAACATTAGCTTTTATATATAGCGTTTTGATATCACCTATAACGTTGGCTATGTTACGGTGTTACAACAACATTGTGCACAAACCCTACGGCATCTGACTGTAAGGTTGTTGGGCTACATGAGACTTAGCAGTGCAAAAACTCATTAAGTTCGCCGTGTTCAATCTTATCCAAACGTGGTTATCATAACTTTTGCCAGCAGAAAAACTGACTTCTTATTTTTTCAAAACACAATGATTGACCCGAGGTCCACTGCTGCTTCAAAGTTGTGCAATCCTGATCATTAAGTCACCAATTCTTACCTTCAGCCTTTTTTCAACGCACGTCGCAATAAAATCAGTGACGTAAGTCGCTACAAGTTCATTTGGACGTAAGGCATCGAACTCTTCGGTGAAAAAATCTAGTAACCTCTCATCATTGTCGTGGAATTTCTAAAAGAAAAAAGACATTCTTGCAGAGAAGTTGTGGCAAATTTGTTTCCGCATAACCAGAACACCTACTTTGGGTAGTACTGTCAGCAAATATTTGTGACAAGTGTCATTCCAATCTTTTTGAAACGAGCTTTTCCACTGGAAATTGGTGAGGAAATTCCACAGCTGTAAAAAAATGAAGTGAAGCACTGCATTGCTCTCGTCACATCATACAACGGTAGTTTTCCCTCNCATATTAGGTAATTANAAGCGTTGATAAAGCTCACACAATATTTCACAAAAAATATAGTATACACAACTGATTCTACATGCGCAAAAATTGACATCTCTGGTTTTGAAAATAAGACCTGAATATGCGTGTTATTGAAACGCAAATTAGAAATACCATGCACTGAACGCACAGTGAACTGCTGGAGATAAATGATCATAATGCGTTCAGAATAGAGGTTAAGATTGCCTTTCGAAATATAGCTTAGACCATTAAGAAAATCATAATTGCTTATCTGTTGCTTGGTAAGCTCGCGGCTTATTTTCCTATATACCACCAAAAATGTGGTTCTAGTGTAATTGCCAAAACGATGTTGGACCTAAGTTACATTTTTGCATAGAAACAACTTTCAAGAACTCATGGTCTGGAATGATAAAACAGACTAGCGATATAAGCACACACTCGCCGATATCTATGCCCAAAATATTTAAATAGCCACACGCAACGAAATATCGATTTCAGGGTCATCAGACGTGAACGACTGGTTGTTGCTGCGTTTAACTTCAAATAAAAAAATCGCGGTTTACTTGAACTCGTTTTTAAATAGACATTTTACTTGCCGATTGTTGAAAATCCAGCAAAATAAAACGTGCGCATCGATTATTACCAAAATAATAATCAGCTTATGACGTCAACTGACAGGCTGGAAACATCAGATCTGTTGCTGAATTTATCTGTTATTGATGTTTTGCTTGCTGCATATGCAAAAACAAAGTGAAAAATATGTTTCAGCTTTTCGCGGATTCGGATTAATTGCTACTTGCTGATGTAGCAGCTAAAATATACAAGGGAGAAAGCATATTTGTACTTATATGTTTACAAAATTTTTTCTTAGGGGGAAGCTAAAACTGATCGCAAACAAAATATGCTAGTAACAATAATTGGTTCACCTTTACTTCCGAAAAAAAGCAGCACTCAGTCGCACACCTCATGCACTCAGTACAGTTCTCTCATATAGGCACTAAATGTTTTGCACAAAAGGCGTTTATTTCCGTTTTTGGAAATGATGCGGATAACTGTTTGCTTAATTAAAGCATTTGCCTAATATACGCACGGTTGTTAAAGGTTAAGCACTTAAACAATAAACTTAAAGTCAGAGCACTCAGAATTGCTCACGGAAGAAGTCAACGAAGTTTGGTGTTATATTCGTAGTAGTACAGAAAAGTGGGACAAAAGGCAAGTGGTAACATTTTTGGGAAAGCAATGGTACGTTACTTATCGACGGCTTCTATACCACTGATTTCAAAACCGAACACTTGAAATAATTGTTGACTGGGCTGGGTCATTCACAAAATTGGTATTACATTGGGAGAAAACAGGATTAATAATGTTAACAACGTGCATTATTGAGAGATATTTACATCACGACTTATGGCCCTCAAATGAAACCGCGTTAAAATTACATTCACATTTGTGCATAAAGTGCACCAATTTATATTTGGTGTTTTCCAAAATGGGCTAGAAAATTAACTTTTGGTGGCCGCGACACTGGCTTATCGCAACAGGTACAGTCTTATCACTTCTGAAAAAAGAACCAGTTTCACAGCCAAACCTCGATTTCATTTCTGTCCAAGTCTTTAAACTGACCAGCCATAAACATTGTTTTCAAAAATGAGTCCCGAAGTTTCTCTTGAGTGCACTTCAGCGTAGTTTCCAGGCAACGTTTGTTTTCGACCTGCAATGGATTTTCCAAAACAGCCTGTGGTGGATATGTTTAAGTAGTGTTTCATATATTAGGCGTACAAAAATATAACTGCAGGTATAGCACGTACAGCACTTAAGTTTGCAAAACAATTGTCACCGGCTACATAAAACTGGAAGTTATGAGTTGATTTAATGAGTTATTTCAATATGGACAAACAAAAATGTCACAACGATATTTTCAAAGTGCTTTCACCAAGAGGGGCCATCGATCTGCATTTCGGTGACCAGAAGTTCAAATGGTCTCAAATGGTAGACAGAACAAGGTCAAGGGGTATATGTCTGGTAACAATATTTCATGCACGCAAAACACGTTTTGATGTAGAATTTAAGGGAGATACCCATGTGCCCAATTTGAGATTTTTTGTACATAGTACAAAAACAAGGGCTTCGGTTGAGATCTTTACCGTCTACAGAACTTCAGAAAACAACTTTACCACTTTCCTCGGTACTGCGCCCAAACATGTTTATAATTAGGGAGTTTAATCGGCGATGCCTGACGGCCAGATTTAAATACCTTCAGTGTTGCTTCAACCAATTGCATGATAGACTGGATTACCGACAGCGACGAGACGATGTATGCACCTGACACATACTTGTGCCCGTCAACATATTTCGCCATTTTATCCAAAATTTTATGCGATTGTTTCAAGAACGACTCACATTCCTCCGCAACATGATCAAAGCTGTGTCAACACAAGCATACATAATGATGGAAACAACACAACTTTGTGGCATAGGAAAACTAATACTCAATTTTAGTTGGATTTTCCACGGCATTTTTCCGGTAGTTCTCGTTGATCTGTGACAAGCACTGGAGGTATTCTTGCTGTTTGATGTGTTGAGTGCAGTGGTTTAGGAGCTGGGAGAACACGTTTTGATTTGTCGAAAATTTGGGCAAATCTCCAAAAAGTAGGCAAAGAAGCTTCGACATTTTTTATTTATAATAATAAATTATACTTCTTTGTTACTGAGTGGGTGAATAAAAATTTATTATGTCACAGAAAACACTTAAGTATATATAAAATCAACAAACTGTTTCCAGTAACTTCGTGTTTTAGTTTGTGAGAGTTGATGAGCAACTGACTCATTTGAAAGTTTGGGAAAAAGAAGACCTTTCATTTATGTGCTTTATTAATTGCACGCAAAGGGAATTTAGTATACTGCTGGGCACCTCCTCAATATCAGTAGAGTCCATTCCAGGCACCTACAGAATTGCTTTTGTTTTAACTACAGTGTTTGGATGAACATATTTTGCCGTACGGTTTGTTGCATGCCGCATATATGTGCAGTTGAATAGACAATCTTGTGGAACTCACGGCATGGTCATAATATAAATAATATGAAATAAGCCACATATATCACGTATCACGTGCATGTCTTCAAAGAAGGAAGCAGTTTCAGGCCTACATCAGCTAGGTGTGAGCTTCCTTGCTGACAGCAACAGCTGGAATGCGAATAGAACGCCAAACCTCAGAACTTTGACGCAGATACTTAAGAGTACTGAGCCAGCTGACTTCTGACAATGTTCTTGCAGAGCCTAGCATACTTTCTCAGTTGGATAATAAAGAAACAAATTTTTAGCACCAAATTTTCTGTTTTTAAGTCTATGGAAACATGGTAGAGCATAATACCATGTACCAACAGCTACAGAAAATCTGTATGGAGAAAGTTTGCCGCATAAAAGTTTTTCGGGGAAATTTGAGCAAAATGTTATTTGCAAGCCTAAAAGTTGCCTACTCCCACAACTATGGTTGAGTACGTCAGTACCAACAGAAAGACAATTAAGATATGGAATCTACGAAAATCGTACCGCCTTGAGAAACTCACTTTTTTCACCCACAACTGCAATCTGAAGAGGCTGGTAGCAGCAATCGTAACCCGCCCAGTTAGAGGCAGAACCTCTGCGGGAGAGGATGGTCTCTGATAAAATTCTAAACCGAGTTTGGGCAAGGATCACAGTCATCCAATTGCCTAGTCGCCAGCATTTTTATATGCCCGATAGAAACCCAAGGCAAAGCGTGGTTGGCTTTTCTTGTTAAACAGTTTCGGCTGCAGGCGCTACTAGGAAGTTTACCCACCTGCCTATCGGTTCCTCATACCTAACCTCATAGCCTTGCACGCCTGAAGTGACTATTCGATCCGCAATTGGATCCCTGATAGGATGCGCCACTCTGGGCCAGAGTGGACTTTGGAATATTGATGGCTGCAGGATTTCCAGTTGTCCCAAAATTACAGAACTTCTGAACAGTAGCCTTGTCATCACTTGCAGCGTAGCGTCATGCCCAAGACCCCCCACCCGAAAGGGTAGGAAATAAAAGCACGCTTATATTCCATCTCATGCTTCACACCATCAGCTTATAATAAGATTATCTTTCTACAACCGCAAGATTATCTTTATACAAATTCCAATACCAATGAGATCACTGTAACGAGTTCTACACTTACTTTTCAGCAATGCTCAGATCTTCCATTTTTTCCTTGGTGGAATCAAATATGTAAGAACACAAAATTGTAAGAATTTGCTCATCGCCAACCTAAAAATTAGAAAGAAAAGCTTCATGTTTTCAAATTATTGCCGTACGTTGTACATAAATTTTGAAGCATAAGCGGTCTATCCCCAAAAAACACTCACTTCCAAAGTCAGGCTTACGAAGTAGCATTGCTACAATATCTGGTACATGATGACGCTTGCATCGCATTCGTAAAGTGAATTCAAGCAAATCAGGAACCACGTCGTAAAGAGTCAGATAGACTATATGGAACTTAAAAGTGTTCCAAAATTTTAAAAAATTTATGAATACAGTAAACATAATCAAAATGATGTACAAAAACAAAAGTATTCCCAGATTTTATAAATTACACGCCAGAGTACTGTTAAAAATTTCTGAGAACGGAATAAAGTTGTGCTGTAATCAGCGACTATTTTTAACAATAGGGTGGAATAAAAGCGTGCTGTGTGCAATTGGATCTTTGTAGCCGACAAATCGGAAACAGATCATGGTATCAACCAACAAATTAATAGACAATAAAACCATAAAATTCCGGGGCCATGCCGTTATTTACCATTATCCATAATGCACAGTGATTTAAAAACTGATTTGAAACTCTAACGGCAATGTTGGAATTCACTCCTCTTATCTATGCTCTTGGTCACAAGTATGTATTGTACATTTTATCATGAGAACCTTCTGAATGCACACTGTAACACATGTTGTTAAAGAATAATGCAGAAAAACAAAATTTAATTTGCAGATTCCATAATTTAACCTACAGATTTCATATTGCTGCTATAACGTTTCTTTGCAGACAACGTTTCAAGCAAAATGCCATGGAATTTTTACTTGGTTTAATTTAGTAAAAATTAGTCGAAGTTAAGAAAACTAATTCAAATCTACTTCCTCAAGCCGTTATCGGCAAAAACTTACATCCGATTTATGAAACTGTTCACTCCAGAAGAACAACAGCTTGTTCAAAACCCCAGGAATGTCAAATAGTTGATAGTATCCCCGGCCTCTTCTCAGGAGTTCTGAGGTGGTGGTCAAGCTAAGAACTTCTTGGTACATTTTTCGAACCCACGAAAAAGACCCAGTTAGAAGTAAAATCTCAGAAACCATTTCTTCAAGTTGGCTACATTCAAATAAATAACATGAGGAAGTTTAAGTATCAAAACATAAAATATCTGATACCGTATGCTCAGGATATAGTCACCACGAATATTATGCAACACATCTTCTTGGTAGTCATTGCTAACAGAAGAAAGACACGCTATTGCACGTTATCATCGGGCTTTTCTTTATATGCCCGATAAAAAATTAACGTGTTGATGCGTAATGTATTCATACACATATATGAGATCATTGCTGTACATGACGCAAGATAGGCACAGTTACTTAGAAATATTGGTTGGAACGCTCTGAGTCAATTAAGCTTAAGATTGTTAAACTCTCTACTAACAGAGGAAACGTTCCAACCTAAATGGCAAATCACTTAATGACTATTCATAATAGTGCTGACCCTAGCGCAGGCCACACTCTGTGCTACACTGAAAGACCATAAGGGAGAAACGTGTAAGTGAAAATCTTGCTTCACACCAGTGGTGGGTCGATGTGGAACCCGTGCCACAACGCAGCAGGCCGCCTATGCATCACTTATGGGTGGCGATTACAGAGTAAGCCAAACTCCATGTTCCTCAATCATGTCCACACTAGTTTAGTTTTGGTAGACTTTTTGTGCAAATCTTAGTCTTATGGCAAGCTACTCATGTGGGGCAAACAATCCCATTTGAACATTTTTCTCTAAACCACCAACACGGTTTTATTCTAACTACGCTAATCAAAAACTTAAGAACCTGAGGCATGCTTGTAATTAACATAGATGCAAAATGAAGGTAACCGGATTTGTCACATTCCGGAGACTGCACCTTGTAATCAAATTGCAATGCCTTACTCAGCTCTTGGAAAGTTCGAGCTTCTTACAAATCGACAGCAAAATGATGAACACAAACGACAATCGCTGTTCATTTCATCCAAAACGCAATTTTAATTTAACAAAACTTTGGGTCGTGTATGAAACACCAATTTAACTATATAACTAAAATGACAGCGTTCAAGAAGAGGAAAAAATGACTCAAACAACCGCAGGATTGAACTAATCGCAAAATTCTCAAAAAAACTCCCAGCGGATGCAAATTTGAAGTTAAAGGAAAAGCGATATTTTATCTTTGATAACAACGAACTTGAAATTTCATACAAGATCGGGCAATAAGGTTACCATTGGGCAAACGTTAGAGATAAGTGAATGATACTGCAACACGACGAACCCCATGATAAATCATATGGAGAATTGCATGACAACTCACTGCATTTACTAATATGTTTCCAAGTGTCTCCAGAAATATTGAAAGAATGTAATCCTAGACATACTTCACAGTTCAATGCCAACATTACTTTCGGAAACTGTGGAACGATGTGGAAAAAATGTTGTCTGGCAACAAGCCAATATAGACGTTTTAAGTTATTACAAATTTTGTTGAGGAATTGTGGCAACGGGATTCGGTGTTACAAAACATGTGTTTTGCACAAAACACGATTTATCTACAAAATCTGCTGATAGTCTAAAACAAGCAAGAAAATAAGTTTCATGAAATGAGGAAAAACATGGAAACAAATACGCGAAAATCTTCTGTTCAGCCTGAAATGGCCAACCCAAAAAACTAACTTACCTTTGGTACTGCTTTTCCCTGAATTTCTTTTTCAATTCATTCCATTTAAAACTGGTTGGCAAAGTTGGTTTTGCATCTTTCGCGTGTTTGTCAACATCAGGCACATATTCCAAAATTTTTAAAAGAGGCAAAGCAAGGATACATTTCGGAGTTCTTGACGCAACAACGAGGAAGCTTCGCAAAACAACTTTGCCGTCGAGAGAAAACTTTTGCCTACACAGTATCATAAGCACTTCATTGATTAAAATATGTTGAAGCAACCGATGCCGTTCAAGAAACGGAATGCTTGAACCAGTTTTCAAGATATGCTGGTAAGCCAGTCCCAGTAACACCAAACAAAATCGTACTAACTTTTGATATCATCAAATTAACGTACAAATATTAATTTCTGCAACCCTTAAAATTGCAGGGTTGGAAATAGGAGCTGGGAAGAAAATCCTTTGTCTTAACGAATTCATAAAAAACTGGCCAAGTGTTGTATCAGCCACAAAGACTTGGTATTAAACGCGATTCAAAATATCGGAACAGGGGTAAGAACAATGTTTCCTAAGAAGCAGCATTTCATTTCAAAATCAAAGACAAATTTTGACCACTATTTCTAGTGCGACAAGCAACAGAAATCGTAAACGAGTTTGTAGGTGAAGCTCAGTGCTTCTAATGCTGCTAAAACTATCGGCCAGGGTTGCGGAGTCAGAGTCGTAAGGAGTCGGAGGTTTTTGGGTGGTGTCGGATTCCTAACAACACTGGGAGTCGGAGTTGGAGTCGGATTTTTTTGTCCGAAACCGACTCCGGATGTCCAATTGGATCATTTTTTAAAATCACACTCTTAAATTGGGAATTCCTGTTGAGATGTTACAGTTTCTTTTGAAACTTTTGTTAAAAAGATATTTCTAGCTGTGCACCACGATTTCCATTGGTTTTAAGACAAATTTCATCCCATTTACGCTAAGGAGCCGGAAATTTAGAAAGGCGGAGTCGGGAGTCGGAGTGGGAAACTTTGGAAAGGTTCGAGTCGGAGTTGGATATTTCACCGCCGGCCCCGCAACATTACTATCGGCAAACGATTTTGTAAATGTAGAAGTTTCACAAAAATTTCGGAACAAATTCTTATCTCACAAAAATAAACAAATTAAGCCGCTACGGGTCTCGATCAATATGTTTTTGAAACAGGTAATTGGGAAAATCTGTACATGAAATTTTCCGAAGGCCCTCAATTCGCCACAAAATTCCAGAAATTTAAAAGTACCAGTCTTGCAAAAAGGACACCAAGTGAATTCAACCGTAAATTGTTGCATCGCAGCAATCTTGGTCATTTTAGGCTTATAAAATTTTTTATTACTGCCTATCGGAAGCAACTAAGCCAATCGCTGCAGCTACCGTTGATTATGCACAGAGTGCAAAAACACATTCCTTCTGGGCCACAACCGCTGAACGCTTTTCCCAGAAACAAATAAGGTAGACTGTAAAAAGTTTTGAGTGCAGCTTAAAACGCGTACATTTAATCGCTAAACCCCAAAGTTTATTTGGGAATATTGAATCTTCGCATCATTTGCCAGCGAAAACACCAAAACTTGATTAAGCTAACCTTTTTCTTTTATCATCTTGGCTGCGAGCTTCCTTGGTAATAGCATCTCGTTCTTCATCATCGACGTCATGTAAGCTGAGTGCACAACAAATTTTATCCATAAGGTTTGCCCTCCAGATGCGAATACCTTGAGCTTCAAGTGCACTGCAAAATGCGAAAGTTGCCAGGACGCGTTTGCCAGGCTTGTTGTCTGACTTCTGGATTTCTTTCACAACGTATTCAAGCAAGTCCTCTTCCTTCGTAAAAACAAGTACACATCGAAAAAAAAACATTTGAAATCAGCACCAGTATGCACAACGCTAGCCTTTAGCATGCAAATTTTANGCAATTTGTCGTTGAACAAGTAAGCATAACTTTATCACAAATCATATATTTCACAATAATCATGTAAGAGCCAATTTCTGTTTTTACTTCTCACAACGCAAACTATTTCCAACATACCTTTTGGCTAAATACAAGTGTATTGCTCAGGTTGGATGTTGCACGGTACCTCATTCCGACTTTCCGCACCCTTAACCATTCGGAATATATTTTACGAAAAGCAACAAAAGGTACATGTTCAGTATCGGTCTCCTTAAGCTGCATTGCGTTGAATGATGGAAGCAGTCGCCAAATGTTCGTTTGAACCATATTTTTGTAAGAAGAATAGTCCGATTGTTGCGTTGTCATGATGTCAAATGTAATGATATGACCTGAGTCACGGCGTTCTGAATAGAGACAAACGTGTAGTCACAAAAAATGGTAATACCACATTCACATCGGCTGAATGGTAGAGTTGGTTGAGCACGCGCCACCAAAGCTGGTATATAGGCTGGGCCCGATACCCGGTCGGGTCATACCCAGTGGCGTAACTGACGGAAGGGCAGGGGTGCGCGTCTCCCCCTCTGGCAGGTTAAATGTAAAACACGAGACCCCTGTTAGCTTGTACTTCGGTAATTAGTATTTTTTTATTTTTAGTAGGTTTTTGTTTTTAGCGTTTTTCAAAACTTTCTCGGAGTGTTTTCCGTGTTTTCAGTTGTTAGTACAGACGAATCCAGTTTGTCGCGCAACTAATTAGCCAAGATTTTTTGTGTGGTCAACCGGAATATACGATTATCCGTATCAGACAAATATCCGCAAGTTTACCGCTTAGCGACACAGGGCGCCCAAAATTCAGTCCCGTCGCCACGTGGGGGCTTTTGTGGGCTTAGCCCCCAAAACAAAGCTTCATCCCCCAAATTGAAATGTGAAACGCTAGAAATCAGTGAAGTTTGTGTCAAATTTTAGAATGTCAAGTCCCCCCACACAAACGCAAAGCCCCCTTATTGAAGACTTTCTGGCGATTGCTCTGACCATATTCTGTTTGGTTCTGTAATTTTAGACAGAGCAGTTCCTGCCGCTGCTACCTAGACTAACATCGCCTAATAATTTTTGGTACGTTTGTGAGGTAATAAACGTATTTGAGTCTTAAGTGTAAAGCAACACCATTCGTTGCTTGGAGTGTTGAACTTGAAACTAGCCTGTATGCCTAGTTGTATACGTCCAAAACCTGATCAACGTATTTTGTGTGTAGTGATTGTTGTGAAAAAAATGTATTATGGCTAGCTCAAGCAGTCTTCTCATATTTTGTACTGCATAGTAGCAAGATACCTTTGGTGCAGAATCGTCGCCAGAAAGTCTTCAACAGGGGGGCTTGACATTGCAAAAATTGACAAAACTTCACTGATTTATAGTGATTCATACTTCAATTTGAGGGTCTTAGCCCACCAAAGCCCCCCGTGGCGACGGGACTACTTTGGTGCTTACGACCAAAGTTACACAGTTGCGCAGCCTGCTGTTCAGACAGCAAGATGGACTTAATAGTGTAGTTAGAAGAGTTTATTTAGCAATCACTGCTAAGCTTGTCCCAACCAAGTAGTGCAGTTAGTGGATTATGGATGTTAACCATGTTGCGTCCATGTACGCCTCCTTGGTCTACATTTGTCAACATTTATAGCCTAATTTGAGATCTAAACACCATGCACCAGATTAACAAGTCTAGACACCAGAAAAATTCATGTTTGCGTATTTCGGCAAGTTAAAAGCAAAATGCGCATGCTTTTCAAGCAAAATTCACTTAAGCGCCAATGAAAAAAAACGTTCATCGCGGCGCATTGCTTTGATCGGCCTCAGGTTTATTCCTTCGGCAACAGTGTTTTCATAACTGAACGATAGGCTTGATTCTGGTTTCGTGCAAATTGTTGTTATATTTGCATTTCACTACACCATCTCTAAACAGTCGTCGTTTATTAAATGACAATGATTCCTTTTGTTAAGCTCTATTCTCAAGACACGTCTTGATGAAGTTCATCCTAACGTAACTATTGCACTTCGGATTATGCTAGACTGCCCCGATACTGTTGCCAGCGCTGAAAGGCGTTTCAGCAAACTGAAGCTGATCAAAATCTTCAACAGGTCTCACATGACATATCCTCATTAGCCATGTCGTCAAATTAAGTTTCATGTGTGCGCTTTCTAGATTTTGATGATGTCATAAAGACTTTTGCATGCCAAAAGACTTGCTCCAAGCCGTTTTTATACCACTGGAATGTGACATTGTTTATGACATTTTCATGGTTATTGTTATGTAATATTTTTCATGTGTGTTACTGTGCCACTATACAGTGATTTTTTTTGTTTTGCTGTATGACCACGAACCGCCAGTTGAGTTGCCCTGCGATAAATTACGGCGACAATTAAATCATGACGAATAATAACGCTAATACAGCAACGCTTTAGAAATTATTTTTCAGTTTGGGGGGTTCCAGAGTTGGGCTGCTGCGGCACTGTTCATACCATTTTATAATTGTTTAGTGTGAAGCTCCATGTTTATATAAAATTGTTTGGCATTATTTGCTTAGCAGTTATTAAATGAATGTGGTTTCATAAATGATGCGAAGAGATCAAGGAACTGCTGAAAAACGTCCGTTTTGGACTTACATTTGTTTTGTTGTTTACTCAGGCAGTGCCCAGAGTCCACCCCCATGCCCCATCATTAAGTCAAACATTTGGTACTTAGAAGAAAAGTGGAATTCACTTAGGGTTAATTGCCAAGATTCAGGCATGGTCAGGTACGTAACGAGGGGTGCAAGGGGTGAACAATTCCCCGGGAGCCGAATGACTGCGGGGACGCCGAAAAGTCCCAACAATGTCACAAGTACTTTCTTCAGTGAAATACATTTGCTTCCGAACGTTTTTGTAGAATAACGTGTAAAAGTTTTTGGGAATTGCTTATTGTATACCCAAACGGCGGCCAACGGGCCGCCTTCAGCTAAGTTTGCTCCCTTGGTTCAAACCTCTAGTTACCTCACTGGTCACACCGAAGACTTGAAAAACGGTATTGGCCAGTCCAGCCACGTGCTCGACGTTGATGATTAGGTTGGAAAGTAGTAATACACAACTGTAACGCGCGTTAACAAACTTTATATCAATGATACCTGCGCCACAGGAAATAATTCGGTTGGTGATATCTTTCCAATGGACAGGAAAATATTCCCAGTCCTGTTCCGTCCGTCCCTTGCGTTGAATACAGTATTTGTACACAACGCTTTCTTCAGACATAACCAGTACAAGCCTGAACACACCCCTCCTGCAAGAAAAGAACAGAATGGATATTGAATTGATGCAAGTAAATAAAAAAATGGGATGCACTGTCACTAGAAAAAAAATGGGAGCTTCAGAAACGTAAAATAATTTTGACGTCATACATGAGCATTTTTTTTCCTGGTTGGCGTCCATTTGAATGAATCACATGAAAATAAATTGTCAGTATTTGACTTCAGATAAATTTTTAAAATGTGCTATTCGTAATAGGAAAACCTTTTAGTTTCTTAAAAAAATGAACCCTGCTATTAATACGCAAGTATGAAATCCGGTCATGCTACAGGACTTTCAGCAGTGAGAGACACAGCATTTTGGAATACTCACTCGCTGTAAGTCATGGGGCAATATTCATTTCCACTTTCAATGTACACAAACAGTGTATCTCCTTCGTCAAAGTTATCCATAACCAAGCACTGGAACTCCACCAGATAATATCCTTAAAATGATAAAGTAAACAAATATCGACACATCGAGAAAACAATGCACATGCAAGCAAAAAAAGGCAAAAATTTCATGTGTACCATACGGGGAAAGTATATAGCGGCGGAAAGCACAGCCTAATTGAAGATTTGCCTGTTTTTCCCCATACACATCGAGGTTTTGTATTTTGCTAAATCATCAACTCCAACTGTAGATAGCATGCCCTTGTGTTTTAGAAAAAGAGCTTGATTGCAGCTTTCCTAAAGATGAGGTCTGATTAAAGTTTCGTGGTTTCAATTTTTACTCCATACCATACCAGTAGGCTTCGACAAACTTCCAGCAAATCCACATTTCTGCTCAAAGCTAAATACAAGACAATCCATCCTGATTCACAAACACACGACACGTCTGGTGCAAGCTATTAAAAACAGCACAACTACACAAAATCCAAGGCCTTTTCAGTGGAGCCACAACATCTCATACAATGATCGGATTCATAATAATATGACACAAGTAAAACTATAATTTAGCCTCATGTGCAACCTTGACAGGTCATATATTTGTTCAGTAAACTACAAAGCAAACACAAAAGTAGATTTGAGTTTGTACACAAGCATCATAACAAAAACAAGAATGATTCAAAAGCTCTACACAAATTGTTTCAAACATCGATTCCTCCTTTACACCAAGAATTGTGGCTTTTTTTGTATGAAATCCGACCTTCGCTGGGATCTTCAAGAAAACAGGGCACTATTATACCATGAAATAAAGCTGTAAAAAGAGTTTTTCCAGGAAACAAGCACACGACACAACAGGGAACGAGCAGTTTTCAGCTAAGCTCAACTATGACGCGAGCAATTCCAGGACCGTTGTATTTTTCGCCGAAGCTGGATTGTGAATTATGACCACTGACAAAAATCCAAGCCACACCTCAAGTAAAAAGTACGTGTGCCGGAGAAGTAACATCCCTATCCGTATCATCTAGCACAGTGTTTCTCAAACTTTTTTACGATGGCGTTCCCCTGGATAACTTACTATCAAATGCCCCTTCAATAAAACGAATTTATTATCCATTTCTCACAACAAAAATGTTAGGTGTAATGAGATGGACGAGGTCGGTGCAGTGAGAAAAGCTCTTTGATATCGGATTTTGTTTTGGTTAGAAGCAGTCTCAAGTCTCCCGTCTGATTACGTCAAAATGGATTCTTTTGCTGCATGGTCACGGTACTGAACGCGCGCTCCACCAAGTATGAGCTGGAAAAGGCAATGATAAAAACCCTGCCCCGATCCAACGCGCGACGGTACTTCTCATTGATTTGGTTTTGTAGCCAAAACGATTGATACGAGATATTCAACTTGGGTTTCTGTTGGAGATCTCTTTATGTATGTCGCAAGTTCTTCCTAAAAAGTTTCATGTTGGAAATATCTCTGAATGGATCTACTATCCAGGAAGGGATTTCCAACTGAAATACGTTCTGGAATCGAACTTCCATGTCTTTGTGTAATTGGTGCAGATATTTGTTGTACAGGTCTATATCAACATCAGATATGCCTTTGTCACTGGTGTTAACTTGTTACAAGCTTGCGAATTGGAAAAAGTATCGTCAAGCTAAGTTACTCTGATACAACACGAACTTGTGCTTTAAGCCAGACTGTTCCGTTTTCACCTTGATTAGATTTATTTCATTACACCTCTAAATGGACAAATTCAATTAATTAAATTTGGCAATTACTGTATTCCGGACAACTCGGCGATATCATTTGTCGCAAACATAATTTATTTCGCAAGGTCAGGGTCTCATCTAAGTAGGCATTCCAGGGCAAAATCAAGCAGTGAGTAAAATCGTGAAAGGCAATTCCCCTTGAAGAGCCATCGTACTTCGGTGGGAGTAGTAAACGCTTGAAGGATTCATCGCTTTCACCGCAAAATTTTTCGAATACGCGGGTATTCAGGGCGTGAGCTGTAATTTCATTCACCGCCTTGGTGATAGTTTAAGGACAGGTGAGGCCGTACGCTGATGTTGTTGCCACGAAATGTTGCCGATGAATTACATATTGAACTGTGAGCACCTGGGAATTTGCTACTTTGAGGAATACGTTGAAGCCACGGTAACGGCCCATAAGATGGCGCCGTTAGTTGCATATGCTATTGCATTGGTACGTGGAATTTGATTTTTTTCAAAATATGTCTTGACTTCCTGTCGCTCCGGGTATCAGTGTCCAGCAATTTTATTGCAATCATATAGGCCGACCTAGATTACAAAATACTGCACTTCCAGGCACTGCTAAGCTCCGTCTGCAGTAGTAAACGGACATGCAACAAGAAATAAGCAGACGTATTGTGACACCGCAAACTCAAGTTTGGACAGGGTTCCCGCAGAAACGAAGATACAAACATTGATGAACTTTCAATTTGTAACTGCCACAGAGGTCCTATAGTAACTCTCTTCCTGCTTCGTCACTTTTTTGTAGCGAAACAGGACAAAAATCGCCCCGTTTGTGCCCAGCCCTCATAGTCGCAAATACCCACAAGGGGCACTGGCGCATAATTTGAGAAACACTCCAGCATGAAAATACACTATTATCCTTGCAGTTTGCACTTCATGCCTTTCAAATATCCTGCATAAGTGCAAAACTTAAAATTGTTCTAAGGTAAATTTGCACCTTCTTTGCAGTAATTAAATGGATTGTGGTAGTGCTCATATGCCACATTAGAAACAACTGAACGATTAATCTTTGTTTCCGGCGCAGGGGATTCCTTTTCTCTTTTCGAAGGACCATTGACTCCTGTAAGCAACAATAATAAAGAGATATATAAAAAATTGGAAATAAAGAGATTTGATACTAATAATATGGCTCACAGCGCACCCTGCGTCGATTCAACACTACACATTCCAGAGAATATAAAGAACGAATATAAAAGGAATTCCAAGCATTGCATGCCATCATTAATGTTGCCAAGATCTCTTTCACAAAAGCATTCAGCACAAATACATTATCTGCTAAACAGCCATCAACACGACGCTTTGTAATATATCTGTAAAGTCAGAGGCTATAACCCTGAGACATGCGCGCGCGGTGTGTTTTATGTTAAAAGTGTAACATCGGTCAAACAACTTGTAACATATATTTTCAAGTCACAAGGTTCAAGTCAACATAGCACATTTAATGGTAAGCGTCCATGTCCATAGAATAAATAAACAGGAGTTGCAAACAACTGCGCATAAACTGCGACCTACAATACTGCAACGATTGCGATCATTACCGACGGAAGTTAAACGTTCTTCGTAAGTTATGAAGAAAAGACAAGAATCTATGCTCAAAAAATAGTTTTGCATAGGTAAAATCCTGGTCGAAAATTTTTGCCGAACATAACCACACCTACCTCTGGCAACATCAGCATAGCTTTTACTTCTCGTATCATCCTGAAAACAAAACGCATGCTCTTTTTACCTCACTGATGATGCACACTAGCACAGGCCTGAACACCTCACTGATGATATACTATAGGCTGTTAATGACAGCTTGGAACATGTCTTTGACTTACATCGCTTTGGCTGTTATTTCCACTATATGCCTGTTTAGTATTTACATAGCGGAAGCTTTGCAGAATTACTGCATGTCAACAAGCTGATACTCGCCAGAAGCAGGTTGGTCGACAGATAAGAACAACCTGGAAGGCCAGTGCTTGCTGATATGATCTGTTGGGTTTTTGGCGATAAACCAATACGGTTTTAAACACCTAAACCACGCTTCCGAGAGTTTGACAAGTCGGAAGCGCATGAAATGAGTACAGGCGAGTGTTGTAGACTCCAAGTTTTTGTCATTTACAAATCAAGTGCCGGTGTTTTCGCGGCGCTAAGGTCTAAAAAGCAACAGTGAGAAACGCAATAAATTACATCAATCTAGAGCAGGAGTCTGCTAACTTTTCTATCCGAGGGTCACATAAGTTATTACACAACAGTTCGAGGGCCGGACATCTTACGTATTGTGACTGTTTCGGCATACATTACATTCTACCAAATCAGCAAATGTTTGGTAAGTTACTAAGTATATTATGGTTTCATTATTGACAAAATGTCTTTGCAGCCTGGATTTGCCTCTGATCTCTAGACGACACGTCGTTATTGACAACAAGCATGAACTGAACTTGTGCAGTGCGCAGGCCTTCCTATCCACAGACGAATGTGTCCACATCGAGTGTTTCTAGCATGGAAATAGCAAGCTTTCGTCACAGCATTAACTGGTCAACCTATAGCAATGTACATGTACAGCCACCTATGGTCTCTAAATTACGAAATACAAAACAAGCTTTGCATACGTCGTGAGGAGAACAATCGTTTAACATGCAGCGCGCGCATGTTCACAAAAATTCAGACTTATTTTCGCTCATTTCAGTTTTCTGAACTCCATCCAATGTTGGATATCTGTCAAGATAATTCCTATTGGTTTAGCGCCGACATAGTCTTTTTAATGTATTTGGCAGTTCAGCGTGGCATTGACATAGCAGGCCATGGCTAAGGGAGATGTGAGGAACCATAGGTAATTAAGCATATTTCCAAACCTCTTTCACTTTTTCGTGTTGCTCGTCTGGAGGAAAATCGCCAGATGGGTGTTCCAAGGCCTGTATTATGTAAGAAACAGTAACAATGTAACAGGTATTATCGGATAAAACGCTAAATCGCCAAGTACACACGGCCAGCCACTAGCACAATATCACTTATAGTTTAAGGAGCCATTGACATTTACGTGAAAACTCGCAGTTCGTAGAAATATACCTTTTGAGATTGTGAAGAGAAAGCACCACCAATTAAACAAACATACAGAACAACCACCGGAGGCCTGCACCAGTGGCGTAACGAGGGGGGCATGGGGGGCACAATTCCCCAGGCGCCGAATTACTGCAGCGGGCACCGAAAAGTCAAAACAGTGTCACAAGTACTTTCTTCAATACAGTACATTTGTTTCCGAAAGACCTCAGGTACGAACATAGGGGTGTCACACTTGCTTCTTGCCCCGGCCAACATCTAACCTCGTTACGCCCCTGGACCGCACCCTATGACCTAGCGGGGCGACTTGCGTTGTGCAGAATCTTCCCTTTGAAAGCCAACACATTCTAAAACCACAAGATTATTTCCGTCTAAAACACAAAAGTTATGAGCTAGCGATGTTGCAAATGTCACTACGCAAAAAATAATGTCAATAGTAAATTAGGACCGGCACAGGGGAAATGGCAACTAGCAAGAATATCCAACGTAGAAACTCGAGTATGAGTTTACCAGGGCTGAGTATGACACTGAATTACACAAATACCGACGAAATACGAAGTTCGCCAAAATTTCGGTCACGACGAAGCAGATCTGGATGGAGCTTTGCAGACTGGTTCTGATCTTTTCGTCAAGTGGATTTAGCAAATATAGTCAATCAGCGTTGATACTCTTAGATGTCAGCCACGCAGCAACGTGATTTTTCAAAATAGATACCTTGTAATGTGCATCAAAAACAGCAACAGCAACAAGCTCACTAAGGTCGTTAAATGGCTGAGTTAATTTGCAAACCAATTTTTTTCCAAGGGAAGGGGAGTGTAACGGCCTCATTTTTAACAATTGGGAAACACGTAAGCATTTGCGTTTTGTCAGTTGCATGAATTAGATTCTTTGCAAAGATTCAAAGCGAACAGCCACGTTTCGAAACCATGCACGCATACATGCTTCTCTGGTCGGCTATACTGAAATTACTACACAGACGATTCCCATCAAAGCCAAGCTCATTTACTTTCAGCAACGTTATTCGCTGAAACATTTGCTGCCCCGTCTTGTAACTTGCAAATCTCCTGTTAATTTGGTACTTCATTGTCCCTGGTTGCGGTTCTTAGCTTCACGAATTAGATCATGTGCAGTAACATTATTATGTTGATCTTGTGATACAATACCCACCAGGATAATTTTTTTTGCCTTTACAAAATTCGGTGGAGACACCCCGTCACACGTCTGCTATTATAGTAAACTCTCTACCGAGACCACGCCTACCTAAGTAAAACATTCTAGTACAACCGCACTATTCAACCCACCACCGCAGACAAAAAAATAACAAACTATTAATTTCACATCGCTTAACTGAAAATACGCATCTTTCAAACTTGCGATAGGATAGACTGTTATAATCTTACACGGTACNTAAATCATTCATTNAAACAATTACACCTCAACGTAATGAAGCATAATACCCAGAGCAGGTTGTTCACGGATGCACCTGCCCCGCAAACAAGCATATAGGATCTGATTGTTGAATAACCAGTAGGTAATTCCTATTTCAGACAAGAACTTGCCCAATACAAAACAATTCTAGGACAAAACATGGCTACTTTTTTAATAATTTTAAACATTGAAAGTTTCTCATTTTTTGTTCAGCTGCGGTTTCAGCTGAACTTTTCGTACTTCTATAAAAACGTACTTGAAGCGAAATTTCAATTTTTTTTATCAATAATGAAACGCGCCATTATTCGCACACCGCAATCACTCTATACGCCTACATAGATGGACAAGTTAGATCATAGACAAGTTTTATCACCTGATTCCGGACAGCATCGCCATCTTCTTTTATTTGCTTTGAAATTCTCGACTGTTCATTTTTATTTGGTGAATCCTGAAAAACGCACGATTGTGACAAAAACACAGATTCAACAAAAAATTATTTGTTATTATTCAAACAACAACGTTCTTAAGTCACAAGTGCGCGACTTATTCGATCAATTATGTCGATGGTGGCGTTCTAAAATTAATTGTAAGGTTACATTAAGCAGACACAAAAATAACTGTTTAAGCAACGCTACAAAATTAACGCAATTCCTTATCAAGCAACAAAGATAGGAACAGTTGAAAGTCACACTAATACTTCTCGTTTGCGCTTGTGAGATTCATTTGATGACGACTGGAGGGTATCCACTTGCGCCAGAGCAACCTTTTCTGCATGCACCTTCATGAATAAAACGTTATAGTATGTAGAAATCCATACAAATTCATTTACAGTAATTGCCAGCAAGAAAAACATTCTCTGTATTCAACCAAGATCCTGTATCGAAGTCAGCTGCAGATTTTCTCGAGCTATATGCCGACCAGACTAGAGCATTTAATTTTCCAGTGATAATTTGTAGAGTATAAAAAAAATAAGTTTCTATCTTTTCAGTACACGGAGCCATCCGCATAAAATCACCTCATTTTAAAAGGTATCTTAAATTGGGAAATTGAAACGCATTTAAACAAGTAAAGCTGGCGCAGTTCCAAATCACAAACAGCAATACTTACCTATCACCACTTGAATCAAAACTGAAAAACCTGTGCTACCTAGGAATACGTGCCTTATATGCCAAATGATTTAAACTGTTGCCTAGGCAGTGTGGGATTGTCAGCAACTAACCGTACGTTGCGCAGATTTTTTAGACTTAAGCAAGTCAGATTTGGGGCTTGACCATTAAAGATGCCAAATACGGCGACAAACTAATGAAACCAATAAACAAAAATAATTTAGGGAATCATTTTTCAGATATATCTACATTTCAATTCAAAACGATATCATGTATGCACTTCTCAAATTCATTGCAAACTGTTGAGCCCCATTTTTGCAGCATCGCAAAGAACAAAAATAATCACAGCTCAGTGCTGAATTTCAAAATGAATATTTTCTATTGACAGCAAAGGGCAACGTGCAATTAGGAAAATCCAGAACCATTTTCTGTGGAAACGAAAGATGTTTCGTGCTTTTGATACCAATGCAAGAGGAATAACGCGCATGTTATTTCTCTTGGGTATGAGAACTGTTGTGAAGTCAAAATAGTGCTGCTTTTACATCAAAACATGAAAGTTTTGATTAGACAGTAAACCTCTTGCAAAGGATTTCTGAAGTTATTTGCTCAAAGCAAGTGCCTAGGAAGCAGTTGTTAAAATAATATATAATTACATCATTTTTTTCTTCTTTTATTTTCTTTTCTGCTGGTTCTTCAGAAACTTCGGAGGCCTTTTGCAGATTTTCACGAACTACCATAACCTGAAAAAGTAGCGGGATTTTTATCAGTAAAATATGAGTTTACTCAAGTGACAGCGACTAATAAACCTAACACAGACGACGATAAATCCAGAGTTTCGCATACCACCTCGGGCCTGATCTGCAATTTTTGGACAAAACCACCTTTCCGATAAAAACACGTTGGTGCATGAGCAAGTAAACTATTTTGCATAAACCGCTAGCTTCATGGTTCGCAATAGTTAGTAAAACTTAACAGTTGGGGAATTCTTTGCCTTAACGAAAAGATTTTGCTGATGACAGAATATATTATACGTTGACAACTGCATGCAAACCATCAAAATATAGTCATTTTGTGCTTTAAAAGGCGTTTTTCTAAACAAAATANTGTTATTCGCCTAAAATCAAGCATTTCGCCCCCCCAAATTTTTGGGCTGGCTACGCCACTGCGCCTAAAGCAATTTTTNAATCTAGGGTANGTTNTAAGTGTTCTGTTTGTTTGCGATTCAAAATAGAGATTTTCTGCAAGAAAAAGATACACAACACACCAACAAAATAACGAAACAATTTTTTGTTTCTTGGTTTTGGTTATAAGTCAATATCCCTTTAATATCCGTAGTAGGCAGACGCAAGCAGGCATGCAGGTTTCATCAGCCATCAGCCATTCTATTTCGTGTGCCGCTTTTCAATCGCGTCATAATTGAGAAAGCACTTTCGCAAATTACGAAGATGGGGAGCACATCTTCAGCGCAAAGTCTCTTAAGCGGGAGCAATTTCACGGTTGCCCCCCTGCTTGCGGGCCTGGTCACCCTTCAATTATTTCAAAATTGCTTCCCTAGAATTTCCGTAGAGTTTCCGTGGTATCTCCCGTATGTTTTCTCGTGTATGGTGCTGTAATGCCTCTTTAAAAACTCTTTCGGTGCGGATATTACTTGCAACCTCACAAGACACTGTGGTTTTCCCTTGCTATTGACGAAGCCCAGCTAGAATTGAACTTTCTGTTAACCTCCAGTGGCGGTTCTAAGGAAGGGCCTGGGTGGTCGATGGATCCCCAGATTTTTGGCTGGTCCCCCAGTTTTGTGCTTAATATCATGCTCAAGGTCGTTTGATTGACATATACAGCAGATAATTTTCAGCCAGCAAAATTTTAAAAGATTTGAAGACTTTCTGGCGACGGTTCTGACGATATTCGCAAGCCTATGTTGGGTTTGATAGGGTTAATCATAGAAAATCAATCTTCACTACAACGGAAAATCACTATGCAGGAGAGACATTTATGTTGGCCCCCCTACTTTTTTCCTTGGCCCCGAAGTGGCCTCCCAGTTTTTTCATTCTGGAATCGCCACTGTTTACCTCTGACACTTCTCTTTTGACACTCATTTCTTGATATACTTGACTAAATATTACTTCATTATTTCCACAATACACATCTTCTAATCTAACTCTAAAATTAACTACAGAGTCTATGCTTGCTACAAAGATAAACCATAAACGCATGCTCTGTGGTCACAGAGTACTGCAGCGTTAGCCTAGCCTAGAGGTTAGCTATTGTAACGTCATAAATTGTAAAAAGATATTGTTACCCCTTAATAGTTACATATTGAATCGACGTGCACTTCAATCACGTGTGACATGCAAAGGCTGTGTGGCTAATACAATGTATTTATGACTTTTTGTAATATACGGCATACAGGAAGCGTTCGCGGGCCGCACAATAACTGCCCGCGGGCCGCATGCGGCCCGCGTGCCAGTGTTTGGACCACGCTGAATTATACCATTTCATCGCCGAACCACTTCACAATGCAATTTAGCGTTTTAGAAGATTGAGAACAGGGAACGGACTATTAGATGTTTGACAACAGAAAGCAGAAATATTTGAAGTACACCTTTTGTGGCGGTTTCAGAGCTTCCTCTTCTTTTTCCTTCAAACAACCAAGCCTAATTAAATCGCTTAGCGCCTTGCGGACATCCGATTCCAAACGGTTTGCGGCAGAAATCATCAATTTTAGAACGTCGTGTTTCAAAGTTTCATTCTCGAACCTACAAAAAAGAGGCAAAACGTTAAGCTTTGTTTGAACTCCTACCGATGACGAACGGCAGTCTCTGATTGTAGCAGCAAAGGGGTCTCCAAAATATGGCCCGCGGGCCAGATTCGACCCGCTAAGCCAGTTCATCCGTCCGCAAAGACATTTTGTTAATAATGAAAAAACAGCATATTTTCGAAGCATTTGTTGATTTGCTAGAATGCATTGTAACATATCACGAAACAATCACATTAATGTAAGATGTCCGGCCCTCGAACAGTTGTGTAAGAACTTATGCGGCCCTCTGGCAAAACAGTTTGGAGACCCCTGTATAGTAGAAGGTGCAAAACTTTAATCTGTTGAATCGTGTTTGTACGTATCGCATGTTACTGATGGTGTGAGTGTGTTTAACAGACGAGTGTTTTGCTTCCCACAAGTTTCTACAAAGCATGCATAAAAACATATCCTGAATTCAAAACGCAACGACAGCAACCACAACAGCTGAAGATGTTGGATTTGATATATCGCGGAAGCCAAGGTTAAACACTGAACATTGTTATTAGAAAATCAACTTTAGCTCATTCTATTATGCTCACTTGCACTCATGATTCATCAGCTGTAAAGCAGCAGCTTTTACAAGTTCTCCGTGATTTAAGACGAATGACCAGTGAATTACGAGCCACTTCCATTCCACATTTGGGGAGAACAGGTAGTTTCTCACAACTGTATGCAGCTTCTCAAGACCTGATCAACACATCTTATTTGAGTCTTAGCAAACACAATTTCTACTACTCGTTTGAGCAAAATCTACAAAGAAAATTTTATTAAATCGCCTGTGCCGTAGAGTCG
>JGI24022J15233_10000089_pt1 | contig 34458 bp, 18 predicted proteins | sample Ectturendosymbi2_FD_15233 | JGI IMG/M metagenome (IMG submission 15233)
GGGGGGGGCAGTGACTTAAATGATAGCTACGGCCGTCACTTCCCGTCCCTGTATTCCTGACAAAGTATTTTGTGCTTCGTCGGGTTGCAGAAATAAACTGAACTGAACGTGCGTTGCAAGTGTTCGTGAAACATGGCCTATTTGAATGACAAAAAATGGCATATTATGAGGCAGAACTGCCATATTATGATCAAACTGACCTTTAATCCTCCGAGAGAAGAACAGAAAAACCGGCCATAGCGTTTTCGCCTGCACATTTGGTTTCTTTCATCGCTCCTGTCGCCGCAATCATAAAACCCATCGCAAACCTGCGATCGTGCAATGCTCACTACACGACCAATGCGTTTGCGGCAAAAAAATCTGTATCGGCATATTCTCTTGTTCTCGTCGTTGATAAGAGACATTGGACAGTCAATAACACCATCGCATATTTGGGACTGGTTTATTGCTTTCGTAATTGGTTTCTTTCTCTGCAGAAGAAAACATTGCTAGATGTCTTAAACACAGGTAAGAAAGTGATGAATTTAATTACAAACTATAAAAAGAATCGGGAAGGTTTTCTGCTTGCAACGATTTTTTAGTTTTGTTTACATTACTAATGCACTATTTGTTCATACAGTAGCAGTTTCAAGGTACAGTAGGTGCTTTAAAGTAGTGTAAGTTAACGAAAAGTTGCTGCAGCAACAAGCCTCTTAACCTAATCTCGTTCGTAGAAATGTTATAAAAATCCAATATTTTCGCTTTTATATTTTTGCTGGCAACTGTGCGTCTTCAACCAAAAAACAGTCTAGGACTGAATACCTCATGCTGCAAATTGTTATTTCAAATTCATAACAACACTTATAATTTTCATGAAAACCCATAGTCGTACAAATGCTTCAATGAGATTATATTAGCCTACTACACAAACAAAATCCTACAGGTATTTTTCAATTTACTATAACTACTGTTTTTATATTGGGAGATTTGAGATTTAATTAATGGCATACAAATTTAGCAAATGAAACACGTGATCTCTCTAAAATGTTGCGTTCTTAGTTTTGAAAAAGTCTTTTTGCAGAATTTCTGTAAATTAATTGAATTTTATCAGAAAAAATCCACTTATGCTGCTTATAGTCAACACTGCTTTTAGTAATAAACACTCAATTTACGGATGGGTTCATTTTCGGCACATTCAATCCTAGGCCTGACGCTAAACTGCAATCATTTCAAAGGCTACAGTTCGGGAGGTGTGAAGTTCTCTTGAAAGTGGGATAGAGTTTAGCCACCATTATTCCCAGCTCCACTCTGGAACGTACTGATGACACCAGGCAGAGCTCCAGTTAAGGATCAAATAGTAATTCTCAAGGGCAGACTCAGTTCTTCATCTGCAAATCAGTCAGCCTGGGTATAGGTAACTGATAAGAATGTGGGAAATATTTTCCCACCTTGGGGTCCCCGGCAGGCTTTCTGATTTTATCGGGGAATGCGAAGTGCCGTCTCCCAATTTTCCAACGATCACGTGCAGAAGTAGAAATCAATTGCAAGGTAGTGGCCACATGTCACTGAACTTTCCTTAATTTGATTTCTTGTCAAGTTCATTGCTGTGAGGGTTGCAACTTTACATCATAGCTTGTTGTAGCACCTGATACAGAGCAAATAGCAACATTGTTGACTGCTCCTGAGGCAATGCACTGTACTGTTCTTACGATTGTTTCCAAGGGCATTCTTTGTTATGCACTCAGCAAACCCTATTCTCCCACAATGAAAATACCGCGATTGTAAGAACTAAGATTCGTTGAGTAAAATTTTTCCAGATTAGGTGAAAGTATGAAAAATTATGCGTAGTAATTAGCTTATGACAGGTCTTTACAAAGTAAGTAAATTTTGTTCATCGGGAAAAAACTCTTTCTTCTCCATAAATTTCAGGTCTACTAAAAGTATGATTGCTCGAAAAAATGGATGCTTGAAATTTGCGTATCAGGAGGCTTTCTTGCCAAAAAGTGTTGAAACTGCTCCAAAAATAGTTTGAAAACCGGGTTAAGACAAAAAGAAGCTTTTATTTAATTACGGGGCTGGCCTTTTATCTAAGACACCAAACAGAGCAATCACATCACTCACAGGACTAGAACATCACTTCACTCACAGGAAAAGGGCACGCACTAGTCGACGAGCCCAAACGATATTCCCAGCATATTGTTGGCATCTCTTCGACTAAGTGCCTTGGATCTAACACCGCAGAGTTGAGCTGGACAATGGGTGAGATCTCTTCTACTCAGGCGTTGAGCATCAAAATCTGTCCAGGCTGCTTTGGGGATACTTGTAAGCCCTCGCTTGGAAAGTTGTATTGATGAGTGGATCCCACACGGAGAAAGGATGTGCGTGTTGATGTTGAAGCTGGTAGACCGCTTCCCTTGTTTGGTACAGGTATACGCCCCAAACGCAAGTACGCCGTACCTGGAATTCGTGGAAGGAACTAGTGACATCTTGTGAAAGGTTGGGGCTAACGAATCAACGATCCTTTTAGGATACTTCAGTGCACACGTTGGGACCAACACTGGGGTATGGGAGGGTGCGATTGGTCGACATGGTAATGCTAACGTAAATGATAACGGAAGGCTCCTGCTGCAACTGCGTTGTAATAACGCACTATGCATAATCGACATTTTCTTCCAACACACATTTGAACAACTGCACCTTGTGCAGAGATTCGTTGGTTCAACGTTCAGTCATTCGTTTCTGCATGTTTTCAGACAGTGTATCCTTGTTCGGAAAGCAAAGTGAAGGCGGAGTGCCAACTGTTCAAAGCAGCAGAAGCTTCTTCTGCTGCTCCGGTATGCGAACGGAAACGACTGGGTGTGGCGAATAATGGCATAAAAGTAACCAGTGGTGGAGCCAGGTGGTGAGGATTCTATTCGAGCAAGGATAGAGGCATACCAGTCATTGCTTCAGAACAAATTCAAGTCGTCTCTGTATGTACGGTAAGCTGAGGCGCAAAGGTCAGCAGCCCCCTTACAGTGAAAACATCCAAAGCCTACCTTGGGAAAATTTCGGGCATTAACTGGATTCCACTTACTGGTAAGCCAATAAACTGTTCTGGAAAACGACTCGACGTCTTCGCTGCGAAAAATCTAACACTGCTAGATCCATCGAACACCAAAATGGTGTCTTACTGAGCAATGAGGACGACGGCATCAGCAGATGGAGTGATTATTTCAAAGAGCTTCTTTAACTAGTCACCATCAAACCATCTTTAACACAGGAGGTACGATACATTCTTACTGTAGCCTCCATGTAAAAGTGAATCGGAAGTGCTTTGAAAAAAAAGGCGCGAAATAATTGATCCAAAGCTAGAGGATACCTATGCAGTTTCCACCTTGGCCGCAGCTCGACAGACCATATTCACTCTCAAGCCAAGTTTAGAAAAATTTTGGGAGTACATCAAAGGCATCTACGCATGTTTTCGCGAACTCAATAAAGCATACCATACGACCGGGTCCCTCATGAAAAGTTTCAGGGAGGATTTCAGGAGTACAGGGTTCATTCCCACCTATTGCTGGCCGTCAAATGATTGCATTGCTGCACAGAAGTCTGGTTCGGGTGAGTTAAATCACGTCCGTTAACAATGGGTTTTCTAATCCGACAAGTGTGTATGCTGCTACCATTCCTCTTTATGGTCTATGTGAATTGAATAGACAGTCGCAGCCGAGTCGACGAGAATTCCACCGTTGGATGTTGCAGGATCTATCGTTTGGTTTTTGCAGACGATTTTGCACTGCTTGCACTCTCTGAACAGGGTCTTCAACATGCATTTGACTGGTTTCCAGCTACATCCGAACAAGCCGAAACGAAAATGAGCACAAAGATATCCGGGGTTCTATGTCTCCCCATAAACCCAAGCTAGTGAGCGCTGACAGTTAGCGGCAATACACTGCAACAGGTCGATAGATTCAAGTACCTTAAGATGGTATTCATCAGTGACAGACAACGGAACACAGAGATTGGTGCACGGATTTGTAAAACCAATGCAGCTATTCTTGAGCTTCATTGCTCTTCTTGTTTTGAGCCAGTTGCTGCTGTTCACTGCTAAGCCGCACTAGATCTCGGGGCTGGTGGTGTTGAGCAGCCATTCAATTGTCTCATCGTCCAGAACCGTCAGGCCGTGCTGTCCATGGGGTGTCGCTGGATTAGACATTTGAGAACAACATGGTCGACGATTTGTACTTCTGCGCCACTCTGCGCCACACTTTAATGCTCTGTGGTCACGAAACGGTACCTTTGAAAAACCGCAAAGCGGTTTGTTTCAAATCGATTTTTGTAAGCGGCAAAGACGAGATATTTGCCAAGATCATGGCAAACAGCACTGAAGTGCCCAGCTGTGAAATCGAAAAACCCGGATGTGGAGCCACTTCACAGAATCCAGAGATCTCAACCTCAGCTACGTTGTTTCGGCCATATGACCAAAATGTCCCAGAAGAGATTGGCGAAAACAGTCAAGTCCTGCTGGCTGCACCACGGGAACGCGGCCCGAAAGTTGACTAAGGACCACGTGACAAGAATACATCTCCTACCTCGGTTGGAGCCAGTAGAACGATCTGAGATTACTGAAAACCATGAATTATTTCGCGTCGGCCAAGAGTTGTTGCCCTCTCGACCCTCCTAAGAGTAAAAGCGTATATGAAAATGAATGAATGAATCTTTAGAACAACCCACGTGTGATTGCACTGCAGTCTAATATTAATAATCTGAAGGGTAGAAAACATCACTACGCCTGCAAAAAGTCAGAAATTCCAAATAGGCGAAATGAAAATGAAATATAGAACCATATGTTTTGGTAAACTTAAAATAGTTGATCAAATATTTCGGTGTGAGGGGGAAATTGCCCTTTTTGTACTAAAACCTACTTGCTGCTCAGGAAGATTACAATATCTCCAAATTGTTTTCAGCTGTTTTGATCAGCACTTTTCCCACGAATTACAACAAAACTTGAAAATCCTACACTGCAATTAAGAATAACGTCTGTTTTTTTAATGTAAACGTTAACCGCCTGTGTTTCAGGGGTTCACGTCTGCCCTTTGATTCCTTGAAGTCATCCTTATTTTACATCCAGTCTCCAATCGCATTGGGAATCATGTACCTTCGGAGCAGCAAACAAATTTCGATTACCCTGCGTGTATCGTCACATTCACTGAAAATGATTTTCCCAAACGCTTGATTGGGCACCTTGTTCTCAGCTTACTTAAGTTTTGTGATACCATTTCAGTGCTGCACTGGTCCATAACTTTCGTGATTTATTTTCTCTTCAGCTTTAACGAATATTTCCAATATTTGTGGAAACTGCACTCGTTCTATATGGCGACGTCAAAGCAATTTTTCTGGTGGCTTGAACGTGCATACAACGCATTTCACTTCCACATGTAAACGCATTGCGCACATTAATCCTTATACTTGGAGCAACAGACGTTTACTCACTTTTATAAACTGCTCCCTTTATACTATAAGTAGCCTTGCCCTTGGGACGTCTGCAGCCTAAATGACCCCTGGTCTTCCACAGTCTCCCACTCCCCATGTATTTTATCAATCGAACTCAGCGCGCTCTATACGACAGTGTTAAACATTATAGCAACCGTGTTGGTGCCATCCATCCGTGTGCTCTTTGCAAGTGCCACATGCTTATGTTTGTGTTTCATCAAAGTAATCCGTTAGCGCCATTAAGCTTATACTTTTCTGTTAACGCCACATATCTAGTTTCGTCTCTTTTTATGTATCTGTGTGTTCCTTCTTACTGCCATATATTCTTATGTCTACTGCCTTACGCCTGGGAGTTAAGATGTTATACAAAACAAACACACTAATCGTGGGACAACTTACCGTTCCGGCCAAACAAGTAGACATTCGACGCTTTCGTGGAGCTATTGAGGCCGAACAATTGTAAGTGGAATTGGAAGTACTGCTCCAATGAGTTCTATTTATGTAGCACTGACCCTGACATTCATCCTCTGGAGGTTCGATAAACTGGTTCTTGAAATTTGGTCTCATGCATTCTCCCTGTTCGTTGCAATAATGCCCAACTCTCTGAACGCATGTTGCAGCAGCCATGTTGCTGCACCTTCGCATGCATAAAAACAATTTCTATAATTAGTTGCTCTTTTCATCTGCAAATAAGTGNCTTCATTGCTTAATTGTGGTTACTTAAGCAGAGCAAATGTTAACTTTAATNAGTGGGTGAAAAATCGTTTCTGTATTCACGATTGAGACTGCCATGCTCAATATTGAATATTGCATAGGGGTACAGCAGAAAAAGTAACANAATAATTGTACAGCNNAGTACTTTATAAATATGTTTTTGTTGGTATTTTAGTGATGGAATTGTATTTGTAAATATTTTTGTTGATTTACAACGGAACTAATTATCTATTGCTTAAAAATTAGATTAATAGAAAGGATATTAAAAATCCAAATAATGGCGAAGATAAAGCAGAACCTGTGAAAGACAGCAAGATAATAAAATAGACAACGTTGTCTCTAACGAAATATCTGTACTTTTTTGCACCGCAGGGCCCGGGGGCCATGTTCCCATAAAATTTGTAGCATACCTAGTTATTTCGTGCTTTGAGAAGCGGCGTCCCAAATAGCCTGCTGAAGTCAAACAATTTGCCCTCAAAAAATTTTTGAGCTGGCTACGCCACTGCAAGACTAGTGATGAATTCTAACCTTACCAACATAAGCATATGTTTCAACGTTCTGTCTACGGAGTTCCAGTAAAACGCTTCATACAAACCAAATAAGCGATCCTAAATGCGATCACGGCAACATTTTTTATTTCTAATATAGTTTTCGGTACAGCATTAGAAAATTACATAAAAGTGACCACTTACAACGAAGGAAGCTCCCCAGACAGCAAATCTGCTAAATAAATTCAGTTATCTCGTTATAAAGGCCAAATTGAATGCACGTCCAACAGACGTGCAAATAAGCAACATTGTCCAATCCTTAATTCTTTTGCCCANCTTAGCTGATATGTTATTTANCAATTGCCTTATTACAGNTCAACAGTTGTTAATTCGCTCACCCATTGTCTTATAGGTGAAACTGATCGCTATTAATTTATAAGTCCAGGTATTGAATAGAAANTTTGAAATTATTATGTTACTTCAGTGTTGCCAACTAACGAAGACGCAAGCCTCCCTTTTCTGTGAAACAGTTCAAGATATTGACAGTTGCTTTTTGCCGTACTTACACAAAAACTGGGACGACCGTTTGGCTATAGTCACTGATTTTTATGTGTTCCAGTCTTTTTCGCAGACTGCTACACAATCCTTTAGATTTTCGCGCTTTTGTTCTCGTCGTGTGTACAAGGGCGAAACGATTACTTATGGACTCTTTTCGTTGCTGAGGCTGAGCGTAAGTCTGTACGACCATAACAATCAGCGACAGACTTGGTTGAAAAAAGACGTTGGCTTAAGTGCAAAGTAGGTGGCTCGGGTAGCTAATAGCTGATGCTGAAAGTTCTAAACTCATCAGCATGTGCATTTATCTAGATTGGGTTTCACCATTGTATTCAGCCTCGACCAGTATTGTGTATGGAAACGCAAACGAAATAGTATCTAAAAGGCGTGTAACTTTATGTCCGTGGGTTCATAAAAGTTTATGGGCATCTCAGTCCGTTACTAGCATCCTACGCGTCTTTTAAAATCACTTCTATAGAACGACACAACAACGCAAAAATGATGTTATACAGACACCACTATCCACGACAAAATTACCGACCCAATCGTCGAATTTAACTTCATGTTTTTCGAAAAACGAACGCAACAACTTTCAATATGCAGATCCCTTTTGCACATGTTGAGGCGTCACATAAATAGCAATGGTCACGTGCTCTTAATCCAAAAAGCAATGTTTTCAAGTAATTTCACACTTTTTATAATTAATTTAGCTAATTAATATTTGAAGCATAAATATAACAAATAAAGTTCTTAAAGTAACCTGCCTGTTGGGATAAACGGTAAAACACACTGTGTTGAAAAGATTTGCATTGTTCAGTATACGTATATTTACTTATAGTAGCGCTGATAGAATTGAGATATTATGGCTTCGTAAACATTCCATATTTTTCCTGTTTCATGCGCAATTGCCATAACGGCATTTCCAAGACATTGACCGAAAGCACATTAAACGATTATCAGTGAGAATACTGCTGACCACTTTCTACATATTTGAGCTTACCTGCAAGGGTTGCCTGCGATGGTGGCGTTTTTGCATGGAATAGTTCCTCTGCAGAATTCGTGTCTGTGATATTCAAAACTTTGTTTATCTTCATTACGAGCTTACTTCAAACTTGCGTAAAAGCTATATTTGAATGGCGTCACATTTCGTCAGCACTGATCAATTACTTTGTGTTCTAGTCATTGCTTTATGTTTTGTTTTGCACATGCTTAGGAAGCATTTGCGAAAATGCGCTTTCTGTTCTTGCTTCGTTTTTCAGAACAAAGCAGCTTGCCTAAATGCTTTATTTTGAATGTTAACGAATGCTCTTATTTTAAAGCAAATGCAGTTCAATGAGATAACGTACTCATAGTGAACAAAAAATCATAAACTTTGAAAGAGTACGAACAAAAGATGCGGTTGAAACATCGTGATAACAATGTTTCGTGGCATTGACCGTCTTTGCACAAGTTTTATGAATGCACTACCTAAGCATCTGGACTCTCGCGTCATTACTTATCTACTTATGCAGACCCTTTGCGAGGGGAGAGGGGCTTCGCCTCCTGGAAAAATGTGCTGGACGTAGTTTAAAAAATTTGGGCCCCTCTCAAAGAACTCTCCCCCCCTTGGTGTCCCAAGCTCCTTACGGGCCTGAACATATGTAAGTTGTTTACTGAAAGACGACTGCAGGTATTCAATACAAAACAATTCTTTTTGCATACAAAATAAAGGTGACTTAAAGCACCCTTTCATGCAAATTATTGCGAATTTATGAAATTACGAAAATATCTACTTTTTATTGTTTGCCACCTTAATAGGGTGTGTAAATGTTTAGTTAAATCAACGAAAGCTAGGTTAACTAAATTACACTAAACAGTACAATGATGAAGTTGCTTTCTAAGAATGTGAAATCCATACACTGTGAACGTCGTATATTGCCTAGGTCAGTGGTTTTCAACCTTTTTTTGCACCGCGGCTATGACCCAACGAACCCCATCTAAAACTCGAATGAAGCAAATGTAATACAGCTGTGCACATAAAATATCTATTAATATCTATTGGCGACCCTCAAAATGGTTGAAAACCACTGACCTAGATATTTGCTTTGAAGATTCTTTTTCATAGCAAGAAATTCAAGTTGGAATAAAAACGACTTTTGCAGATAAATTACGCTGACTGAAGGCAAATGTTCTAAAAACCAACCTACTTTTCATCAAAAGCATCTTTGCAATCGACGATACCATCACAGACTTTATTCCTTTTTACGCAACTTCCGTCCGAACAAATCAAATCGCCCACGTGGCACCTTGAACGCTTCCTGAATGATTTCATAAAACAAAAAGTACTTAGTTTCTGACGCGAAGCTGTTGACTGGGAATAATGGTTCGCCATCGTTAATGCAGGGTTTTTCAAGGTGTTTTAGGGATCCGATTTGGGTCCCTAGAATTGAAAATCGGGTCCTTAGAATCAGAGAAAATCAGAGAAAAAATCGAGTTCCTACAGGTCCATACCGGGTACCAAAACTTTTCCTTAAAAAAAACTGATTAATGGCAAGTTCATGATTATCTTTACTGTTTCCTTGCGCCGTGTTCCTGTCAAAATTTTTAATGCTTGTAAAAGGCCCCTCACTGGACATCTTGGTTGACTCCATTGCATCATTTTGTACTTTGATTTGCACACAAAATGCAGTTTTAGAAGTGAACGTTCTGCTCCTGATCTGCTAACGGTGAACTCACTCGATATCTGCCGATGTCGTTCAGATAAATAGATTGCAGACATTCATTGGCGTAGCCGAGGAGGCCAGGAGACCATGGACACCCCACATTTTTAGCATATCTGGTTATTTGATGCTTTGAGAAGCAGCACTCCAAACAAAATACGGTCGCTATGCCCTAAAAAACATTTTGTCCTCCCCAAACTTTTTGGCTCCCCAAACACTTTGGGCTGGCCATAACAAACGGCACAAGGAGGTTCAGCCCAATCACGGAGGTGTACAGGCCCACACTCAAGATCTTCTGCTGCATGATTACTACGAGCATTCTACATGAGGAACGTCATGGAGCAAGAAATTATTTTCTAATTCTAGAAATCTGGTGCACAACAAGGTTTGCAAAACTGTTCGCTCTTGCAACTGTTACTTGAACTACTCGTGCAACAATAAGAAAATTTCTGTTAGGAAATAAATTCTACACTCCCAAAGTAAAATGTGATTACACTGGAAGGGATATGAAATAAAGACAACTTTTATTCGGTAAGAAATGCTCACGTTTGTATCGCATTTTCGTAAAAGTGAATTTTCTTGCAAATTTCTGTTCTGACAGCATCGCAGAGGCATTCATCCGTCATGTCTGGACAATCTATTATTCCATCACAAACGCTCGTTGTTGCAACAATCATTGATTTATCAAGACAATGAAAGCATCTCGTCTTGTTGAACTTTGCAAATGGAGAATTTCTGACGTCACTAAAAAATGTAGATCCATACAATAAGTAAATCTACTGGTGTTTAACTGAATGCGGTATCTTCAGCGCAACAACGCACATTTTTATAATGTTTGGCCTCTAAAGTCTAAACAAAAGCCAAAATAAAGACGCAACACATAAAAGCGGCACATTTTTGTTATGAACAGGGCTGCAACCAGCTGATATTTTCGGGGCGGTAGGCAAAATGATTGCATATTGTTCTTTTACGTAACAAGTAAAAGTACTCGCTTGTCACTGCACGAGTGTTTCTTTCGTTTCTTAGCATACGGGTAGCTTCAGTTGTTTTTACTTAGCTTTGGTCACGTTTTACCCGTTCCTGCAACTATCAACATCGTTTGCATTGTGAAGGTAAGTAAAGAGAATTCTGCTGCGCTGTTTATCATAGCAAAGAAATAAATGACCTAGTCTGCCAGACACCATTTTCTCCAAACAGAGCTGTTTATCACTGTTTCCTGTGCACCTGCGTGTAACCTCGCTAGCGCTTCGCTTCAGGAAACTTTGCTCCTGGATCGTCATAAGTCGTATTGACGTTTTGCAAAATACCGGGGGAAGCTAAGTCGTTCGTTTCTTTCAGATGATGACTTTGATCAGCTTTCACGAGACTATGAGTAATAAAAACCCACTTTGTAGCCTCATTCAGCAACTAAGTATCGCTTTCTGAACACGACCGTCAATCAGCTTTTCACCTCAAAGAAATAATGGTTTTCAAGCTGAAAGATTGTACGTGTAATTTGTGTGATAAAAAATAGATTTTGCTAGATCATATGTTTACAGTAAATCCTTCTACAAACGTGTTTTGAAAGAGCAATGTTAATGCAATACCCGTTTTGAATTAAAAGATATTTAGCTCCCATCTCACTACTCACAATTTCACTTTGTGGGTAGTGAGACGGGAACTAAATTTCAGCTCAAAAAAGGCATTGTGGCGAATTTGTTATTTGTGCATATCTTAGTTCCATTATCGTCTTTCTTTTATAGAAATCGAATCACTTGGTTGCACATTTGGAAACTCTCCATGAAAAATATATGTAAACTTGAACCTCTACAGGCGTTTTTGTGTTGGTTTGAAAGAGACAACTATTCAAATTTTTGATTCATGGAAAATAAAATCGTTGATATGTGGAAATACCCCATAAAGTTGGAAAGAGGTCCACCATCTTCGGCATAGCACAGGTCGCTTCCATCGTCGCAGTCTCTCACCCCGTCGTACAAAAGAATTTGCGGTAAAACACAATTGCCACCATTTCTGGAACACTTGAACCTGTCACGAAAAACGAAGGTTTTGATGCGAAATGCAAATTTGGCGCAGAGAAAAATGTCCAATTTTTCCACAGAAAATTATTTCCTTGTGGCATGACTTAACTCTCTTTGCTTTGTTGGGACAGACAATCGATAAAATGCGCTGGAGATGAACTGTAATCATAGTCATAGTTGTACGTGTGAACGAAGGACAAAAAATTCATTTCGGTGCTGAAAACGTTTGTTGCCAACTGGCCAGAGCTCACGCTGGATAACAGAAAGCAATTTTTTTCAACTCGTCCTGTTTCTTAGCACACCATCTTCAGGAAAAGGAAACAAGTTGATGAAAAGATTGCTGGGTTTGACGTTGCACACTTTCAGCTGTGGAACTCATTTTGACGACGAGCAGCAAGCAAAACCGCATGACAGTTCTTCCAATACAGAGTAATATCACTGCGTGGAACAAAAATGACCAAGAAGACAACATTTTCTAAAATTGACCTTGAATTTTTTGTTACTGAACAGAGTAAAAGCATATTAACCACGGACATTTGCCCCATGTTGTATTAATGCATCAACTTTGTCTTTGTCAAGAACAGTCTCCCCGAAAGACCTTATTTTGCAATGAAACGTGCAAATATCCGTCCAAATATTTTTGCCAGCCATTCGCTTCAGCTTTAGTATAAACACAAAATGCGTAACAAATTTGCTGGTTTAAACTCTAGTGCAAAACGTTGTTCGAACCTGACCATGGCCGAAGGTCAAGAAAATGTTTTGGCAGTGCAAAATATTTTGCCTTGGTTTCGAATGTTTGATTTTGAAAATAACGAGACGTTTTTATCAGATTAGAATCCTTAAGTCAATGAAAACTATACAAGCATTTCACAAAGAATTCCGAGTCGATTGATGACAAGATGATGGTCAGTCAATCCAAGCCGAATGAAGTCAGTGCCTTTGTGAAGAAAAGTTTAAATCTACCTGACAACTTATCGGCAAAAACTCCTCATGCAGTATGAAATCCTAAAATATTTAGGTAGTTTCGGAATTTTGCTGCTTTTCAGTTTTGATTTTGGGCTCACCCGTGTCCATTTCTCCAGCTGCTAAAGCCTTTGCAGTCGTCACAAGTGTCTGCGTTGCACACGGTCGATCGCCTCATGCACTGACCATCCGGGCACACAAAATGCGTCGAGCAACCTTCTGTGCAGGGTGTTTTTCCCACGCAGTGAACTTCTTTGTTGCAAATAAATTTTGTCGGAAGCATACATGTCAAATTCTTATTGTTGGAAGCATTGTCGCAACTGCAAAGCAAAAAACACCGCAAAAAATTGATTCACCAGTATCGTTGAAAATCTACGCGAAAATACAAGTCACTTCATAAGTTGAGCAATTAGTTTGTTTAGTTTTTCGACGATTCATTTTTCAAAATGCAAAATGAAGAAGATTTTGTATAAAGCGTTAAGCATGCCTTCTTGTGTGATATTGTTTTACATGCTGCTCTGGTGTCTTCTATTTTTCTTTCAATACGCTTGCATATGCTTTTCATTTAATTCTATTAACCGGAAAATCAACTCATTTCACTTTCAAGACATAAACGAAAACACAAGTGTTTTACCGTCTGAAAGTATAAATTTTAAGTTACGCAACATCTCAAAGATTCAGTTTTTACAAACGTATAAAACGTTTAAACTTCTAAACCGTCGTATGGCAAACACTGCTTCGAGTTGATGAGTATTGCGGAATACTGGCATGGACTTTATTTCTCACACGCTGATCTTGTTTTCGTTAAGTAGCTTGCATTATTTTGTGGTATGATCATTGTTTGGCAGACAAAGAAACCAGGAGTTTAAAAAATCCCGCAAATCTATCCGGAAAACACGCTACATCTGAAGGGCAATACAGCACATGAATACATGCCAAGAAACATACTGATTTTGCGTTATCCATCTATTAAATCGGTTGAAGATAGGAAACACCTGCATTAATAACACGCCTGGTTATATAGAAGAGGAGATAGCGACAATAAAGAGTGTGGAAGGTCTGCAATGAATCGAAATAACACTTTCGCCCAGCCCCGCAACCAGAGGGGGCAACTGGGCAATATCCCCCATGTTTAGTTGTTAGGTGAAACAAGTTGCACTCACCTTGGAGCGCTCCCCCGGAAAATATCAGCTCGTTGAGACTCTGAGTACATCTATTGGATAAAACGCGCTGTCCATAGCCGGCTGAAACCAGTTTCATTGAAACCAACAATGCGTGAATTAAAACGAATTTGAATCCTGCAATGGATGCAGCGAAAGCTGACTCTACATATGGCGACCCACGTGAGGTAGTTGATTGACATGTATGCTGTAGGAAGCATGTGACGTTTGGCGCGTTGTTGCAACTGTTGTGCATTGCTCTTCATTAAATGTTCAGTCTCATCTGGTCTTTACCTCTTTGCACAAATCTACAGTACATTGAACGGACCTTCACGAAGGGCTGTGGACACGATGTAAAAGCTTTGCACGTGAACGTTCGCTTTCGTTCGAACGGGAAATCGAGACAAAGCGAACTGAGCGAGGTTATGTGTCCCCCTTTTGTGCCTGGAGTCCAAGCTATTTGCGTGCATGCAAAGCTCTGCTTCGTGGCTACCGTTTCATTGTTCTTTGTACTAATGAGCTTATTTGAAATGCCGTTGCTTTCTTGTTCTTTGCACAGCGGGCCAAACTTGGGCTTCAGGTCATACGAACGTCACAGATCCTGTACATCGCAGCCGCGACAAAGACTCGGGGAACATTCGATGCGTCCAAAAACTCAAATTTTGTTAAAAATCAGATTTTTTATTTCTAAAGACTCGGATTATAGCCTAGATTCCAATTAAAACTTGAGTCAAACAATTGGCTCGTTGGGTGGTACCCAGAGCCCGATGACGTCATTCAAAAATGCGAAAACCTTCTCCCATTTTTACGCCATCCACAAAAAAGACAAAATCCAAAACTTTCCAATCTTATCGAAGCAATAAGACTTTTCGGATCTTTAGAGGGTTTGAACAGCTCTCTAGCTCCAGCGGCTGGCGAGTTGTGGCCAAAAATGTGCCCGACACGATCGTGGCTCCTGCGGGCCTTAAAAAGGGTCGGTCTATGGACTACGACGGGAAGAAACTGTTTTTTCGAGAAGTTTCTGCAGCAAGTTCCTCCCGATATTTCTTCGCGCTAATGCCCTACGATTAAACGAAGTAATTCTCTTTTGGAATACACGTCACTTGCAAACCAACGAATCCTGGGAAAAATAATGGGAAGGCGAAATTCTACCACTCATGAAAACTCTGCCGGCGTGCTGTCACTTCGATTCATGAAATATGTGACCCTAGTATACGCGTATTCTCACCTTTTCATTCTAATTCTTAGTGTAAAATCAATGAAAAATTACAAATTCGCCATGCAGTAAATTTGTGATAATTTTCTCTGCACAAGTGAAAGACAAATGCCACGAAAATGAGGCAGGATTTAATCAACACTGCAACCTCAGAAACAATCAGTATTTTGAAGGATCGTCTTCGCTAGGCATTTTATAAGGGACGAACGAACAATCTTAGCAATGGCACTTTTCGTAAATTTAAATTCCTCTATAGATGTTTGCTGTATGTTACTTTTGGAATGTGACCGTAATACACCTTGACACTAAAAACTATTCTAGAAGCAATCCAAACACGACTTCTACCTTGTCATGGAAGCCTTCGATTTGTTGCAGCTTGCTTTCGTGCAATTTATCTCTATTTCGTCACTTCCGTCTGAGCAGTCAATCGTCCCATCGCAGAACTTGTGTCTTCTCACAAATTTGGGTTTTCCCCTGGTGCATTGAAAAGGTTTTTTCTTTCGCTGTTGTTGTCTCGTGGAAGGAAAGAAAGGATTTGTTTTTATATTTTTCGAATTTTTACGATCAACAGATGTCTTCTTCTTCCTTTCCCCTGCGTTCGTAAGGGAATCTGCTCAAAGAGATAAAAAGTCAATTACCCTCTTTTTTCAATTATATTTGCGTTTGAAGGCGAGGAGAGGTCTAATGATGCCCGTGGCGAATGCTTGATTTTATATCTCCTAACAAATTCTAGCAATGAAGAACGTGAGAAATACAAGCACAGCAAAAACTACCTGCCCAGACCTTTTCCACGTGCAAAAGGATTACGCCACAAAAACGTCGCGTCAAGTGAGAATTTGAGAGAAAACACAACTGAACGAAACTCGTATCACGTTACGCAACAATATAGTAAGGAAAGTAAGCGTTGTAAACAGTGGTGCCAAACCTAGGGTTTTTCTGCCAGATCCGGGACTTTCAGTGCCTTTCTGCTTTTTTTACATTTTACTCCGTGGCGGGGATTTCAGATACGTAAGATTGATGTTGTTTGTTATCATATTTTATGACAAGTATGACCTCTTCTCCCACACTCTTCTGCAAGTGTAGAAAGAACATGTTTGCTGATAAATTGCATGGAGCACAGAACCGCTACCTCTTTGAAAGCGGACAGTGCCAAAAGTAGACTATTTGTAAGGCTATCACCAACAAAATCAGACATACACCACCTGGGAACCAAAAAAACAACTAAAAATAGTCTGAACGGCACAGCGAGTAGAGATACAAAGAAAAGCAATACAAAAATGTGAACCTGTCACTGATTTTGGAAGTGATAATAAAGGAAAATCCTTGTAATTTGTTTGTGATTAAGATGTCTTGAGACTTGTTATTTTAATGTTTTTTTACAGTGACGTAGGAACTGTTACGCATTCTGGAAGTAAAATGAAAAAGAACTATTTTATTTTTTAGTTAAAATAACTTGGACCCTGCATGTTCTTGTTCGTTTTACGCAAATTGTGATATTTACTTCTTATCTGGAAAATAGTTGTTTTTACATTTCATTAGCAAAAATGGATATCCATTAGTACTGTTTGTGACTAACTGATGCCTTGATAGTAAAAAGATTTATGTAGTATTGTGTATCTACCTAACCGGGGTTTTCTGTCATCTAGGGTTTTTTAATGAGTCTATATGGGGTTTTTCAAAACATTTATTGGCAGCCCTGGTTGTACAACGAACGTGTAAGGACACAGAGGTTTGCACGTCAGTTTTGGCAACCAAAAAAGTGAAGCACATTTTAGAAAGAACGCTTCCGTTCTGCTAAAAAAAACAATAAATTTTTTGACCTATATCGTACTTGGCGCCAATAGTATTTCACCAGCTCCGGATGATGTTCTTTCTGAAAAATGTACTGCATTATTTTGATCATTTTTTCAGCAATTGAAAGCAACGAATCCAAAGTCAAATCATCACGCATGATATGGCCCTGTGAAGCAATTCGCCTTGCCACTAAAAATGAAACCAATCTGACAAGACAGCATCGAAAAATAAAGTGTTCTGTTCTCATAAATCCAACTTTGAGCAAGCAAATTTAAGAGGTCTCGTTTTTCGTTTTCTGCACTGTCCGCTTTATTTTGATTATGGCGTCAATAGTTAAATTATAATGAATTATGAATTATAAAAATAATGCCTTTGCCATACTCGCACCACCCTTGCGGACATCTCACATTTCACGCCCCCTATTTCAACAATAGAAAGAATCAAAAAATATTTTGAAGACTAGAAGTAGCAGATTAACAATAGACTAGCAAAAAGTGGCCAGCTTACAAGAAGAGGAAGAGAGATAGGTTGTAAGGCCTTACAATGAGGATGNCAGTGCTTTCATCTCTCTCTCTCTCTCTCTCTCTCTCTCGGGTTACTTAACATAGATTTGCATGCTCCTCAGGCAAGTTTCTGTCAGATCCATGCATTATGTGTTAGTAGCCTCGCAATGCGAAAAAGCATCTAGCTACAACATTTTAATAAAATATATTTTTTTTAATTTCACTGGTTGAATGCCCCCTGATTTGGATGCCCGAGGCCGTCGCCCTGTCCGCCCCGACCCCTCTGCACCCCACTGCTTTGAACGCACTGCAGAGATTAATGTATTCCACGTTAGGTTATGTGTGCTTCGCGCACTTTGTCCATGTGATCAGACGGTTTTGTAAAGTTTGTTTAACACCTTGGCTGCCTGGTGGATCGTGTCTTTTACAAAAAAGAAATTGTTTATATTACAATTTCGGGCATCTTATGTGAACATTTTCTTTTTTAATATAAATTCATATTAGAAATGAAAATACCCCTATCTAAAATTTATTTTGTGAGCTTAGAGTAGTTGGTATTGAGTGTTTTTTGAAACCACTAAGATTTAGCACGTTGGTTTTAAGCTTTTTGACATGAAAGCACTAAAACAACGCAATCCTCAACAAGTTCAAATATGTAAGAGTAGAAGGTAATCGCAAATTGGTGGGAGTGTCACTTAATAATCGTCACTAAAACTTAATCTGGGACTTGGGCGTACGCCACTAGTGCGTATTCATAGAGTTAGCTTTCTTAAATCGTTGTTAGGAACACTGAATTGTATTTTTCAACTGTTTGATTCAGTCGACATGTTAATGTGCTTGCGCAGATTAGCTATCCAGGATATTCGCATACACCAGGGCCTGCAAACTAGGTCCATGGGCCAAATCCAGCGCGCGAAGCCATTTCACCAGGTAAAAGACATGTTGTCAATAATGAAAAAATAATATATTTGCGAAAAATTGGCTGATTTGGTCGAATGTAACATATCCCGGAACAAATCACATTTCGTAAGATGTCTGGTCCTAGAAATTTTGTGTTTTAGCTTATGCAGTCCTCTGACAAAAATGTTTGGAGACCCTGGCTTGCACAAGCGTATTTAACTATCTTTGAAATATAGGCTTTCGAAACGTAACTTGTTGTGCATCTAGCGCAGTTCCGTTGATCAACCTGTGTTGTTTCACTCATTGAAGTTTTCACTACAACGAAAACCAGTGTATGGCAAACGGCCAATATGATTTTCATGAAAGCGTGATTTTTGAGTTCTTCATTTGTAAAACGAAGTTTTGCAAATACTTTCAGTTTTTTTAGACGTTGATTTTTCCAGATGCATCAATAAGGCCCTAGGCTATCAGCACATTTTTTGAAGAACTGTAATTCTGACAATCTAAATTCAGCAGTTGCGCTCAAAGTTTTATCAGCATATTGTTTGCTGTCCTTGTTGAGTTTTATCAATACAAAGAGCGTTAAAAATCCAACACGTGGCATTTTTTAGGTAGGCGTGTTAAATACATTTTATAAAGCTAGGTGAAATTCTTTTAAGTGATTATTATCTCATGAATGCTTCGTAGTAGTATTAAGTATTTAATTAAAGAAAAGAAACCATTCAAAAATTTAACACTTCGATGGTCAAAATCGAGTGAAAGTAAATTCGTAGTATTGTAATCTAAACTTTTTTTCAATTTACTAAAAAACATTTTTTCTCCACTTAGTTGAATTTTCAGATTCTTGCAACAACACAAAGACTCGTCAAATTTTGGTTCAACGACACATTATGCTTTTCGAGATATATCATATTCTAAACTATCAACTTGTTGTTGATTTGCCGGTCAACTATCAACTTGTTGATTGCCGCTCGCGAAACGGCTACAGCAAGAAACTCATCTCAACAGGTTATAATGAATTTGGAAACAATTTTGATTTTTAAAAAGATTCTCTAGAAAATTGTTAGCAAAACCAAAAGGTAAACGAAATCGGTGCTGGTAATAATTTTTTTGCGTAAATATCAACAGTTTTTATGGACATCAAACAAGGAGTGATTCAAAACATATTGTTTTTAAGAAAACAAACCTCATGGACGTGGAAGCAGTTACATGCTTGATATATCACATTCAGCATAATCAACAGTCAGATTTACGTTTTGATTTTGATTTCGGTGAAGAGACATTTTTATAACAAGTGTGATAAAATTCATAATGATTTGATGGTAAACAAATATCACTTAGAATGCGTCAAGTGGTTATTACGCTTAAAAGCTAAACGCTATTAACGAAGTTCTGATAATCAAACTCAATTTCTCATACGTTTTATTGAAAAAATAGCAAAAAACTCTTATGCACAAAGTTGGTTTGATGAAAAAAAACGTAATAATAATTAAAAACCGCTTGGATTGAAATCTTACCTGCAATAATTATAGTACAAAGAAACACCACGAATATCTTCAAATGTGCGCTTCGTGTGAGAAATGAGTGTCGTTCGGTACGAGCTTTTTTCCTTGATGCACAACACAACATTTTGTCTTCACAAAGCCTCTCGCTACATTTGACAATTTCTTAAAATAACTTGTTCTTTAAGTGTTGACTTTTTATTTGCTTCAGTTTCTTACGTAACTTGACCTCGAACTAAGTACTGTAATGCTCAGGACAACGCAAGTGATTGCATGCAATGAATCATCAAAGTCTTGCGTTTTTCCAAAGCGTTAGTGGAGTCTTTCGTAAATCGATCAAAAATTTATGATGAAAACCTTATTATGAAAAAAGTTAGTAAAATTATACGTGTATCCGCAAGCGCATTGGTTTATTGGTTAGCCTATATTAACCATTCACGTCGAAACAATTGAACGTTTCATTGCCTCCGAATGTTTATTTTTTGTTTGCCAATCTACATTTCATGGTTATATCATCACAGAAACTCTCATATATGCCACTCACGAGACATAAATTTAAAGAAATGACTGCAGTGGTCTATTGTTACTTAAAATAGCACGGTGCAAATGTTCAGTAAAACAAAATTTTGTCGCTCCTCTTATTAATTTGCGGATGCCAAAGTTACCAACTCACTTATGCCAATCAAGCTTGCAAAACAGTGATTGGTTGCAAAATATCACTTTATTATGAGCTGCTCATAAATTGGTTCACAAAAGACTTCAACATTTATGCCAACATGACAGCTTTATCCAGATCCCGATAACCGCTAATCAATATTTTGCAGCTTCTGCTGAGAAATTAGTCGAAATCGTCTGCAAAGCAACACGATATGATTTTTGGTAAATTTACTAATTCGAATTTCTTTTGACTGAAATGCCAAACAAACGTCTTTTGCAAAAACCTAATTTCAGTAGCTCTTTCTTTAACTCCACTCAGTTAATTTCGTTATGAAAAGAAAATACTTGTCTTTTAATCAAAAATATGCTCGTGTGCCATCTCATAATTAAAATTGCTTTCATTGGCAACAAGACTTTTCACTAACAAAAAATGTTAAATTAGACGTAGGTTCATGTGTGTGCTAGTGGGATGTTATTTTTACAGTATAGCCTTGTACGTTTTTGCGATCTCTCGGCTTAAAATGCACACTAAACCTGTGGATCACTTCTGAAAAAACAATTATTTCTTATCAACGCATTGGAGAAGACATGTTCTGCTATACATAGATTAAAAACCGTAAACGTTAAAAATGTTAGCTCTGGGTAATCTGTTTGAAGACAAGTAGATGATGTCTTCCTAGTAGGTGAAATACAAATTCTGTAAGATCTTAGTGTCTGATTGTTTGCTGGGAAAAGATTCCTTTGATAGACAGTGCTCTGGGTAACCTGTTTTCTTTGTTCATGTTTCCTCTGGAAAACCACTGTACATATTTTGAACATTGTGAAGTTCCCACAGCTATACTAACGGTAAATTAATTTGATCCTTGCCTTCTTAAACCTAGTTTCATTCTTGCTGTTGCCATTCCTAAAACGAATTTGATCGTTGCTGTTATCCGATATATCGGAACATCTGAAAATGAGTTTGGGAATCTCTTGTCGCCGAAACAGTTGCTGAAATGCAATCTTGTTCTGTTTAAAATAGTTTAGGAGTCTTTGTCTCTGTTTAGTTGATTGGGCATTTCTCTCGCGATCAATGATTTTTGTTTCAAATCGAAAATCGATGCTTTAGTCTGAATCTCCTATTGCATACTTCTGCGGTGCCGATATCGTGGTCTACGTTAAAAACTGTTATCTCCTTATCGTGACCGTGTGTTGCTTCAGCACCAGCATGCCCTGCCCTCAGGAAGTGACGAATGGGAAACTACAAGAACTTTTCACAAACTCAACAGGATGGCTATCTATCATGGCAAGCTTAGAGGAACAATGATGTATGCATGTTTAAAGTACTCGTGCTTTACTGTTTTCTGGAATGGTATGATGATAACTCCAAAAGCGCTGTCGCGGTGTTTTGCTTCTCTGGTGTATGACTAGGAATCAGAAATGGAAAACCTTGAAGATGCTCAACCAACAAACATTGAGAAGAGCACCTTAAAAGTGCATCGCACTATCTGCTGAAAAGTGTAGGCCCATCATACTTTGCAAAGTATGATTCGTTTTCCTTTCGTAATAAAGGTTAAGAAACAACCAAAACTGACAAATCAAGACTGGTCTTAGATCAAAAATCAACTAGTTTTGCTTGACTGCAACTAATCGGAGGATACTTCCGAATTTTCAGAGCAAGGCCGGTGAATAATTCACCCCCTCCAATCATCCACGTTTCGTGGCACCTCCATTGGACCAGCAAGTGCAAAATCGACTCTACATTCTGAGCTAAGATGTTTGAGTGGAGCGGAAAATACTTATTGAAAACGAGGGGGCTCATGAGCGTTTATTTTAACGAAATACTGACGGATTTCTGTGCAATTCTCTCACTTTTTCACTCTCAATCAATTTCCCCCTTTCTATCTACTTTTCCATTGTTGATTTTCGTGGTTGCCTCCCATGCCAAGATGAAGCTTCGTGGTTGCCTCCCATGTCAAGATGAAACTTCGTTGTGGAGAACAAAATATTTTCAGTAAATTTACGAAATCCAAAATAAGTCTCAAATTAATATAAATTGGTTTCAAAGTTTCAGTAAAGAAAAGACCAGAAAACAGTTTTAATTATTCCACTTGGTTGCTGCCCTGCTAGCATTTGAGGAATGACAGCTCATTGGTTGAAGCTGGACGATAAATAAGCTATTTTGACATTGCGTAGCTGAAAAATATTTTTCGATACAACTTGACGCTGGCTTGTTTTGTTGGAAAGTCACACAGATTTATTCAAGAACGTGTTTTGTGGATTTGGTGAATTTGTTGGACTGGGCAATACATCATTTTTCCTGAATCTACAGCGAGATCTGCCAGTCACAAAAACATTTTTGTATTCTTGAATTAGTTCCGCTGTTCGCAGCAGTTGATCCCTGTCATAGTACTATACATTCTGTCGGCATTTTGACACCAAACCTGCTTTGACGAAAGTCTATCTCTGTACAATATTGTTTTTGCCGAAGCCACGAGCATTTTGTGCTGTCATAACTTTAAAATTGTGCTCTTCGCTTTTAGCGACATGGCAATGCCATGGCAATTTAGAAAAAAGAGGAAGGAAAATGCTGCCTGCAAATCAACCTTTGGCAATCAGTCAGAACATTTACGAAGCTAAATCCTATGTAGACATTCTGCAAACTTCCTTTTTTCCAAAAGTTACCATTACAATAACAACTTGTAATTGCTCATTTGACCACTATAATACCGCACAGCGAAGGTAGCTCTCGTTATCTCATTCTTGTGCGAAATGATGCAATCCAATTGCCATTTATAGAACTGTGAATGTCTGCTCGATCAAACTCAGGTAAAATGCACGCGAAGATTTCGGAGACGAAAAAACGCGAAATTTTAAGATTGCAAATTTCCTCAGCGACGAAATCCTGGGCACTTTCTAACGAACCAACACAACTTTACCAAATGTATGAGAATTCTAATTTAATAATTGACTAACCGGAAAATGATTAATAGTCTGCGATTGGTACTGCATGAAGGACGTTCAAAAGGTTGTTGACGTTTACCTGCAGCCGCTGCTATGTGGCTCTTCTTCCTTGATTGAGCGACCGCTGTCGCTGACTTCCTGCAATTTTTCATCCGTTAAACACCCTACGCCACTTCTATGAAAGATAGCACTCACATCTTGTTCAAAAACTGCCCGCATTTTTCAACTCTTACCACGTATAACTAAACGCGTTTCAGATAGCAAGGAATTACACGCGTTTGTACTTTACAGCGACTACGTTACATGTACAAGGAAGGAATATATACACCTTGAGTAAGCACAAAATCCAAATCATTTGCGAATGGTTGCTGAGAAATCATCATAACGTATAGTGTTGTATGTATATCACACACGTTTAGCACCGGGAACTGCAGACCATGGCTATATGTCGAGTGTTGACGGCATCATATCAACGTCCACAAACGTAAAATTTTATCGATTTTTGAGAGTTTTGTCAGCTGCATGATGCAGTGAACCAGTCAGAGCTGTTGTGTCTTGGCTTGTCGCATTAAGATACAGTGGAAACGCTAGCAGACCTGTAGCCTGTCTCTTGTGAAGCCGTTTCGTCGTTTCGTTTGTCTGCAAACATTTAAAAGTTTTAAGACATCTGAAACATAGCGGTTGGAAAAAAGTAGCATCTGCAATATTTTGCATCGGTCTGCTGCACTTGTAAGACTGTTATAACAGTCTAACCAAATATAATTGTTTGAAAATAATTGCACCAAACTCTTAGTATAGGAATTGAGGATGCAACATTGGTTCATTGGTTATTAGAAAAGTTGATGAACGCGGTGCAAGTTTTGATGAACGTGTTCAATTGTTTTGAAACTACACCCTTACTGAATTTCTAGCATTACGATTGTTTCCTTTTCATTCTAAGGTAAACAAATAATATGAGTGTTTTCTCTTTGAGCATGTCAGGGTCAGGTTGACACTAAAGACTGAATTATTTTGAAAAACTGAACGGACATGTAGTTATAGTTATGAGGAACGTTTTTCATACTTCTTAAATCGAAGCAAATCATTTAAAACTGCATTTTTATTCGCGATTCTCTTCAACTTATATTAGTAGTCAACGTGTTTAAAAAACAAAGCTTTCATTCTTGTGGTTATTCATCATCGAGGAAAACGCTTTTCACTCTATCATGTGCGTTCTATGACTTTGGCTGGTCTTCTTGATCACCGTCATCTGTACAAGCAACTTACCTTGATCCAATGACGTGTTTCCCGATATGACAAACTTGCGTTTTCTTATGAGGTCCGGAAGATCAGGATCTTCTTGTCCACATTCCGGGCAACACATGTAATCTGCCACTATTCATAAAAGTTGATTTCTCAAAGCAGAAGATTGGGCAGATTTTTTACAACGCAAAATTCACTCACTACGTAGAATTGCGGATAATCGTTTTTAATTTTTATTTTAATCTATTCTTTTTTGCAGTTTCATACTTTTTTGGCTCATGCATGTTTGCTTTATGCGGGTATTTCCTTGTTTCACAAAGATTTTGGGCGAGAAAGTGTGTTTCGGGGCATGCCTTCGTCATCCTTCATGAACAGTTTTTCTTTAGTTTGATCATGGTGATTGTCAAAATATTTTGAGGGATCGCAAATACTGTAATTTCACCGGAATACGGAGATAGTCATAAAGCGAGGCCTGAGTGAATTTTGATGCTGGTTACGCAGCAAGGTTCGTCTGTATTTTGAGAGGCCTTTGGAAAAATCTGAGAGACCGTTTCCGTCGCTCAAAACACCTTAAGAAACTCTGCAGATGCATAATACGAAAGACGTCCATTTATTCAAGGCATCTTTTGGTAACTCGACACACTATAAAAAAACACAAAATTTCGATGACAAACCTACAAGCTTATTCACTTGCCTTTAGCGTCACGAGTTGTTTTTCTGCTCATTGCTGAAACACTTTTCCACTGCCTTTCTGGAAATGAACCACCAAGCAGTCATGCATATATTTTCCACTACTATATTTTCATACCACAGTTGCGCCGCTTCATATTCCAGTCGAAATTGTTAACTACAGCAATTTCATTATCGTACGAATAAAATGCTTAAACCATTGCATGTAGTGATCTTGCAAAAATTGAAATAATATAATTGCTTACCATTGCTGTCGTCGTCCTCAATAAAGGGAAGGTGTTTCAGAACGTCCCACCCCCCTGGCCAAGACTGGAACTCATTGGCCATAGCCACCTCAGGTTTGGTGAATTCTCTGTTGTTTTTCTAAAAATGGAAAAGAAAAAGCATGCTGAACTCATTGAAATCAACACATCAGTAATGAAAAATATCATTAAGATGTTGATATTTGCCAGACTTTTCTCGCATGTAATTGTTTGTGATGCTGTGCTTGATTTCTGAAATTTTCTTTTATTACTAGAAGCCTACCAGTTTTTATTGGCCGCGTGGCACAAAAAATATTTATGATAACATTGAAAGAGGAAACTTTGCTGATCATTCAGTTAAAGATGCTGACCAAAGTTGTTCATCATATACTGAACGTTTCTACGTGTTCAGCACTCTGTATTTGGAATCTTTTTAAGCAAAGAAGCATTATCGGCTGTGCTGGTTGTCGATTGCAAAGGTTATTTGCACCAATGCTTCTGTGTTAACGACCAGAATTTATTGTAGTCGGTGTTATTGACACTTCAAAATATAACTTGTAACGGAGTGTCTGTGACCACAGAGGGTACGTGCGTCTCTGCTTCCAAAGCAAGCTCCACGTCGTCTAGCATACTAGACACATGCGTCTTTTAGCTGTAACCTTAATCGACAAAATGTATAAACCAGAAGGCATTTTTTATTTCTCTTGAAAGATTAATCTGTAATAATGACGACTGTTGTTTCAGTAAGTCAGTCAAATGGCGAGTCTTAGTCAAACAAAAATTTTTGTGAGAACAAAAGGCAAAGCACAAGAAAGAAGGCTAGTTATTTACTCGTAGTGTAAAATTAGCTTGCATGCTTAAGAAAGTCCTCAAAACTATCGTGTACATAAACATTAACAAAATACCAAAGCTAAAGTAATGCAGCTGTTTCAGCTGCGGGTGGAAAGAAACGTTGCAGCAAAAATCACTGCTGGTTTTTCCCGTGCCTTAGTCAGTAGAACGCATGTTAATAATGATCCCGCGCAGATTTATAAAATGCTAATATCGACTGATAAAAGTAAGGTTAAAATGAAAGTTTAAGGAACGTCTTATACTAACCCCATCTTCACAATAGTAGCTCTACTTCCAGCATAAATGATCACCACGGTCGTTTTCATTTGTTCATGACAGTTTTTTAATTGGAATTGAAGTGCACTACAAAGTGCACCAGTCATGTAAGTTATAGTTTTAATGAGAAATTAATTTTTGAACATTAGATGCATGCAGGAGCCAGATGGAGTTGAAACTCTTTTGACATTTGATATTTTTGCTTCATCATAATCGTAATGTTTAGGATCAAATGCCAAATCTTGCCGAGGAGATAGCAGAGGAGGTTTTTTCACACGCAGGAAAAAAAGCAAAATGGCAGCCGCACCAGCCACTTAGTGACTCGCACATGTTCGGTCATAACTCGCCAGCCGATAATGATAAAGAGCTAATCGAATCCTCGAAGATGCGGAAAGCTCCCAGTTTCGATTGAAAAGAAAACTGGGCACTTTTTGGGTTTGAGCTATTTGGGGGGCAGCGTTACGTTACAGGTAGGTCCCGTAGATCCCGCAAAGGTGATCTAGATCTGTGAAAAATTTAATTGCTAATTAACGCGTTTGTTTTTAAATAAACTAGAACAAAATCCACATCTTTTGAGGCCTTGATTGACATTCTCTAGCGCAATTGGTCGGTAAACAATGACCGAAAATCGGCGTTTTTTGACAAATGTTGAAAGCCATTGTGCTGGCTCATGTTTTCGTGTACCTTGAAAAAAGTTAAAGTTTATTGAGATCAATCCACCAGAGAGCAGAGCTTTCGGTTTGTGAAATGTGAAATTGAAAATGTTTTTACCAAGTTATAGAAATTTTTGAAGACCTGTTATGGTTCATGGATGATTATTATCAATTACAACACCTTAAGCTTTTCATCCGTTAATCGACATTTTTTTTTTATTTCTTTTCAAATAAAATTTATCGTCATTAGCGGTATCGGATATTGTTTTGGTGCATAGCAAGGAGCGTTCATTTACGATTCAGGTCAGTAAGACTCTAATGCTCTTCTATATTAACACACAGACACAGTATTTTCTATGGAGTAGGAATAGTGATAAAAGCACGATTGATCTTGTAGCTTTGGTCCATTAGTTACTGATGTTTGGTAGCGATGTGCTTTTCATTGCTAGGCGCGAGGCTATGACAGCTTTGTGCTTGATAATGGTCCTTAACCACTGATGTTTTGTGTTAGATGCGTTGTTTTTGTATTTGGCTACACAGATTCCATACGTTTCTATCTACAAAAATGGTCTTTCGTTCATTAGTTGAAGTACAGTCTTTCATCCAGCTACGATTACTTACCCTAAAGGAGTAACGTCTTGCTCTTCCAGTAAATCCTCCAATACCTCCATACTTGACATAAAATGTCTCAAAAAAACATATCAGCACTCCGCCAGTTAAACCAAGGCCCAGGAACACGTACATACCGATGAAAGCCTGTTTGGTTGAAAGTTCAAATTAGCCAAAAATTTGTTGTTTTGATATACCAAAAATAAAGAAATTTAACGCGTGCTGTCGAAGAGATTTCCTACATATCAATCCATTACAGGTTAAACAGAATTAATTGCTTGGTACGAATAAATTGTGCCTTGTGATAGTTTTCCACGTTTCATCAAAGTGCGAAGATGTGTACCTAGTGAAAATAATATAGGCTAAGTGTTCGCTTCCGTGAAAAAGGCGACATAAAGAATCGTTCATGATTTTGAAAATTTTTGGTGAAATATCCCAATTACAGCTGAATTGTGTTTGTTGAAGCATGACTACCACCTGCAATCTTACATTTGTATCACGTGGCTAGGAAAAGCATAACCAACAATCAGATTGAAGCCGTCCAAAGAAGATGTTTTGATTGTGTCCGATATACGGCTGCTTCATATTTTTTTCCCTAATGTGAAACAGCAGGTGAGATTCTATTTGAATAAGATTTCAGGATGGAGGAAGCTGCAGCTGCGTGAAATCGATTTCCTATTAAAACATTTGATGACTGATTACACTTCGTCGCCTTAGTGGAGACCAGTCACTTTGAAATTGATACGTGCAGGTCTGAATCATCGCAAAAATAATGAAAGCAGAGCCCAGCCGTCTGATTCTCCAATACCCAGCATCTTACAACACACTCAGACATTTGAATTGTTGTGAGAAGGTAGCAGCAGCACATCACGTTGTGTTAGAGACGCTCGGTGGGTCCGCGTCGACGGTCTGACCTATGACATACGTAACGCGCTCTCATCATCATACGTCATCATCAAACGTACTGCCCTGTCAAGAACAGCGTGGGTCGGGTTCAACCGCCTCCGCAACGGTGTCGGACGTTACTGCTCCTGTTTACACAAATGGGGTATGGCCCCTTCTGCAAACTGTGAGTGTGGCGTAGAAGAATAAACCGTTGACCATGTTGTCCTTCACTGTCCAATACATCGACCTCCCAAACAGAGCGCATGGCCTGACCGTTCTGGATGATGAGACAATCGAATGGCTGCTCAACACCTGCACCTAGATCTATAGTGCGGCCTAGCAGTGGATTACAAGAACTGGCTCAAACGATGAAGAAGAAGATCACTACACGGTTTGTGCAGAATTTAATTTGCGTTTGTGTGTTTTTTTTTTTTTGCAATTCTTTCTGGTTTATTTGTTCATTGAGTTAGGTTGGGCACCGGGCCTGTCTTTGGTTACGATTGCTTCTCCGTGGTGGAACTTTTTTACGTTGATTGATCAATGCGTGTTTGGACCGATCGGTTGCGATTGCAGCATTCGTTGGTGAAGCGCGGTGTAGTACGGACGAGCCTGAAGTTAACTTTTTCGGTCCAATGCTGTCGAATTTGAACTAACTTGAGTGGTCGATTGCGACCAAATTGCTGAAATTTGTCGGTCAAAGGAAGTGTCAATTTCGTACTTCAGATTCGTTGTTGTTGTTAGGCTTGATTTGCTTATATATCGGTGAGTTTTGTCGCTTTACGTATTTATTATGCTTTCGTGATTTATTAGTTATTGAACCTGTTTTGTTCATTTTAATAGAAACATGTCTCGGACTCGCTTGAAACAACACTCAAGCCTGTAATTCAAAAAGGGAAAACATTAGTTTTTTTTCTAGTGGCGAGCTGTTGTCCAATTTCCAAGACCTGCGAGTTAGCGTCGTTGGTCTGATAAAAGTTTTGAAAATTTATTCATAGAAGAATTCATCAAACCGTCGCTTTGAACTTAATTGCCAGAAACTATTACCTATTCCGAAAACATAGCATTGATACTCAAAGGGTAAACACGAATCCAACGCCATGGGTATGTACAATCAAGATGTTGTGTTTGGAAGTCCTATGTCGTAGAATATTACATAAAAATCACTAGCAACCAAACCTACACAGCTCTACTGAAGCAAATAATACCTTTTTCATTGACAAACGGACAAATATTGCGCAATATTTTATATTTTGCAGATGCAAGAGTCGACATTTCATCTTGTAAAATTGATATTAATATTTATGCTGACTATATTTCCCCCGGTATTTTGGTTTCTATTCAATATGAACTTGTGCAATGGCTAAGTTTTAATTGTACATTACTTCATTAAAACGTCGATGAAAAATTTTTACCTTGATATCAAGTTGTCCACCGGATTCTCCCATTTGTACTAAAATAGTTGTGGTCTCACATTCTTCCTCGATATTCGAAAACCTTGAAAAAAGGAGAACTTGAATATCACCATGTACCCACAACAACGCTGTTCAAATTTAATCTGAGTTTTCATGAGGTACGAAATGATCGATTTTAATGCAAAAAATACTGGAATAAAAAACATTGCAAATCGATATACATGAACATCATTTCAATGCTTCATTCTGTTTTGGTAGGTCGCACTTACAACTAACAATATTTTGTATCAAAAAAGCATTAAATTGGCAAATCAAAAGAAGAAACTGTGCGATCTGGTGTAAGACAATGTTTCTACACCAGTGATTCTCAACGTTTTTATCAGATGGACCACTTTGCTATACTGATACCTCATGAACATTTAGTGGAACCTGTATTGAACATAGGTCAGTGAACGTTTTATCAAGGACTTACGAAACTCTCTCTGGACTACTACAAATTCCATGGGGACCACGCTGAGAAACACTGTTCTACACCAATGTAAAGCAACTAGGTAAGACGAGAAATAAAACAGATCACAGAAAAAAGAAATTAAGCTGGTGTTTTGGTTCTTACAGATTATGTTGTAAACTCTTACCACTTTTCTTGCAAGTCCCCGAGTATTCCAATGTCTCTTAGGTACGATATATTGTCATTCATTGCTGGCAATGCAATGGTACCTTTTCGCAAAGGCAATCCAACTTGATATTGATAAAAGCCATCACCAACCTGAAACGAAATGGTGTGTGCCTTACCAAGAGGCAATTTTGCAACCTTTTTGTCTTTTTATGAAATTGCTGCCCAACATGCAAACCATAACTTCCTTCCATACCTTGATATTATGAAAATTACCGTATAAGCCTCCATTTCACAGAAAAATACACCAAATGAAAAGATACGCAAACAAAAAAGAAAACATTATTTTAATCAAGGTATGCGAAGATGGATATATTTGGATCTTTATGCTTTTTCTTTCATTTGTCTCAATCAAATGGACGTTAATGATCAAACGCACACATAAAGCAACAAGGAAAAATTTAATTGATTTTTGATCAGTTTGCAATTGATGGTCATTTTGATTTTTCTTTAAAAATCACAGAATAAATTGCTACTGAAACTTTATAACACATCGACCATCATGTTCGCATTTAAAATTTAAGCCCATATGGTGGCAACTGGTGAACATCAGTTCAGCCAAATCATTCTTTCCAACAGTAGTAACTAGATATCAATTTAGTTTCTGTCACTTACCATGTCATATTCGCAGCTTTTATGCAAAGCTTGCACGACGCTTTTGAAGCTGGCTATTAGTATGAAGTTTTCGCTGTCAATCATGGCCAAGGCATTTGTCAAGTCAGGTAAAACCGTGGAGTTGTAATCGCTTTTCACGTAGTCCCACACTGCGCTAAAACCGATGTGAGAAAACCATTTGAACAAAAAATGGTTGAAAAAGTAGGAGAGACAACAGAAAGTGTCGTATATTTTTTGAAAGGTTTTTCAAAACGGTGCCTCACGTAGAAGCTTGTTGCAGAAAAATGCTTACAAAAACATTACGCGGAAATATTCAACAAATTCGAGCATAACATTAAGGCTACTTTCAATAATTTTTTTTGCATGTTTAACCGATTTTAGTAGAAATGAATGAAACTGAAAAGCAGGAAAAAAGCAATTAAGAAAACAGTCTTCACTCTTTTCCAAGACGCTTATATTTTTTCTTGTGTAAAAAATAAGTGTGTGTTCCGTGCTGTACTTTTTCACTCTACAATGCGTTAATGTTGAACGGATTGAAGATTTTTACGATCCTAATCCAGTCCAATATTTTCATTGTGTAATCCGGTCCGATCCTAATCCAGTAGACCTGTTGAAATATTTGATCCAGTCCGGTTTATATCCTAGAAAACTTGATTAAGCATTTATCTGCAGTGATCAACGCAATTTGGATATCTATATCTGATCCGGTAGAGTTTTTTCGAAATCCAGCCCCATCCGGATCCGGTTCTGAATTCCAGAATCCAGTTGGATCGCGATCCGGAAACTGTATCATGTTCAACACTGCAATGTATGCATTTACTTGCACTGCTGCAGGGCACGTCAGAATGCAGCACATTTTCTGGTCGGTCGACCACCAGTTACCTTCACGTAGCACACAAGGCAGCCATTGTTTTAAACTTTAACAATGTGGTGTTCACAAACCCATCCTGAATTATTTTCCATGATTCTTGTACAAAGTCCGTTTCAGATGTAGGCAATCAAACTTAAAATAACAGTTTTCTCTGTGTGAAACCTATGAAATTGAAATGAACTTGAAAAAGGAAGCGCTCACTAACGCCAGATTGCAAATCAACACAGAAAGTGTGAATTTCTCCTTTGACAAAGGCAGATGCGACTATATCTGTAAAAGAATCAGACATGAATTTTACTCTGGAGATGACGGCACGAAAACGCAATCTCATTTATAGCGCCCACGCATCTGTTCAGAATGGATTACAGTACCTGTACCTTTTTTCATTGCAACGATCGGGAATATGCTTGTGACAGTGTGCTAAACAGTGCAACAACGTTATGTCAAGTACAACTTGTAGTTTAGTTCAGGAATTTGAAAAAGCAAAGACACCTGAAGGTGGTCTAAAATGGGAGCCATGACTTGGAAAAAGTCACTGTAATAACAGAATTATATTTTTGAAGATGCTATAAGAGCAGTACAGACAAAATATTTGAATTCTGATGCAGTGACTTTTTTCATTATAGCACTGCTTGCAGAAAACTATCAATGCTGTGGCAAAAATATTAAAAATAATGATTTATGTCGGAAGCATCAAAGCCAAAATATTAATGCAACTGAACTCCTTGGTTTTGCATTGAGTGAAATGTTTACGCATTGTTGCTGGCTTTACAATTTTTACAAGGTTTCTTTATTTTTTTAACATGTATGATAGTTTTGATACAGTTCACCTACAAATGCAGTAAAAACGAAACATGAGCAAACGCTTAAAGTTCCCAACTAACACAAACCATAAATACAATTCAAAGAAGCCATTTCATACTCTAGACTGTAATAGATTTTTAACAGATTTCTACACTATACGTACCTGTATGGGTGATCTTTAGCTGTGGGCAACAGTTTAGTGAGCAACGGATTGCTCACCAACAATCCGTAGGCAAACTTTTGCTGGCTGGCAAGTTGATCCAGAGTTTTTATGCCTTCGTTATTCACTTGGGTCATAAAAGCTGCACAAAGGACGGAGAAAACAAAATGCATAAACATCAGGAAGCGGCAAGTCAACACTGTTGATACAAACTGCAACTTTTTTTCGTAACGTACTGGCTAAACAACAAATTCCATTTCGAATTATTATTTCTTTTCACAAATCTAATAAAATGTTGTTTATAGATGTTTTTTACACTTCTGATCAGTCAGGAGCCTTTGTTATTTTCGATCTGGTAAAAATATAACATAAAATACAATATTTTTTTTATGTTTCAATGGTAAAAATTTGCTTGCAGCAAATAGATGTAGCCATTCTCGAAACTTTCCACTCACATATCATGTTGGCTGTGTATGCTGCTATCACCAACATGACGAAGAACCACCAGGTACCAGCCAACACTTTCAAGGAAGCCGACCTGAAATAAATTGAAATTCTCGTTTCATCACATTAGTGTGCAGCCAACGAAAAGTGAAAAATGATTTTTTAATCATTATTTAATGTGCTTATCATCATTGTCCGTTTGGGGAGTTTTATGTTTACATATTCATCTGCATTTTTGTTGACAGCCGCAGTGCAGTTTCAACACATTTTACGTAGCCCTGAAACGCCACAAGAAATCTAGATAACAGGAAATGATGGTGAGGCTTCAAACCATTGTTGAAGATATTTTATTTTTCTGTTGGAGTGAAGGAAAATAAAAATAAAAAACTAGAGTAAATTAGCGTATATGATGAGTTTTTTTAAAAACTTTCAAGCAATTAACCAATGCACCGAAGAAACGTTATGCACTACCCACATTTTAGCGGAAA
>JGI24022J15233_10000090_pt1 | contig 34456 bp, 28 predicted proteins | sample Ectturendosymbi2_FD_15233 | JGI IMG/M metagenome (IMG submission 15233)
CATAGAAGCTGGGATGTGGGAACGTCGGGATGGTCGTTGGAGTGAGTCGCGAGCGTGGAGGTTTGTTGACGTTGATGATTTTGTATCCTGCGACGTCTACGCACAACCACTCAGTCTCTGATTGTTCTGGAAACTGATCGACCTGTGACCATTCCAACCGCTCGTGGACAAACGTGGCAAGGCCGAACTTCCTGCTCAGGATTGACCCAGCAGGTTTTCGTTCAAGTACACTTTTTCGTTCAAGTATACTGTTTTTTTCATGAGTTCGTCAAAATATTTTTACAAGACAGAGACAAATTTAACCAACGATTGATTTGCAATTTATTTACTGTTAATCCGTTTTGTACCAGCAAGCCCTATTAGTGCTTTTGATTAATCAAAGGACGTGCTAACAAAATATTTCTTGACTTTTTGAAAAAATTTGCACGCCAAACCTTTCTTTACTGGCATCAGCGTTTCAGAGGTGTTTAGTCCATCCAAAACTATCGTTATTATAACATTAGGCAATACACCACATGTGAATATACTTTACGTTATTGGTTAAAAGAGCAGGTACTGTAATTTGTGGTGTAAAGAAACTTGACATGAATCACATGTTAAACTCGATAAACTAACAAAAATGGTCACTTTGTAAAGAGCAATGTTAAATAGTAGGCTTACTGATTCGGATCTAAGCAATGCTTTTCAGTGTTACTTTTCTGTGAGTATGTACTGCATATAGCAAACGGTTTATGAGTAACAGGATTGCAGATTTCAATATGAAGATATCTCTTCTTTGCTTGCAGATAAATGTATCGGACGCTACAACTGCCTCCGTGTGTAAGACAATGGCTGTTTTGAAGCTACTAACCAGTAACAGCAATTCCATGAACTCTTCCAGTAGATCAGCTGTTGTCAATATATTGACTGCGATAGCTGAGACAAATGAGAAAGTCGTAAAAGTGAGTTTCACCTTGTACTAAATAACAATATCAAAATTCGTTGTAAATCTTTGTCTTGGGTTTGACTTGTTTTAAGTGTTTTCATTTGTGTACATGTGTGTGTATTCTGGGTGTGTGTGCGCGCGTTTGTTTTACGTTTATCGGATTTACATGTGATTTTATAGATTTGCAATGTAGATGGAATCGTTATAAATTGCTGACTAATCGATTGATGTCTTTGTCTCTTTTTGTGAACAAGACCCCGCTCGTTTCCCCTTTGTTGCATTATCTCAGCTGTGATTTATATTGTAGTTCAGGTTTGGTGTGAGCATGCCTCACTAAGATTTGTCAAAAGCAGTTTGAACTATTTTTTCCATCTCTTTAAAAACACCTCCCATTTCCCGGTTATACTGATGAAGGCAAAAATTGAAATACATCAATCTTTTGCTGTTTTTCTCGACTGTTACGTTTTACCATAGTCGACAAGAACAGCAAAGAATGATGTATTTCCATTTTTGCTTTGACATGATTTGAACCGATGTAAATAACAATGTTGTCTTTTCCCTGGACTATATTTACATAATCATCAGAGCGGCAGTAAAAAATCACGGGGTGGAACATTCAACCAGCTGTCTTATTGGAGGGAGAGAAGACACAATATGAAACATTAATGAGCGTTTAACGCAGCTGTTAACCCGCACTACACTATTGTTCCATTAAGTGGTGTAAGAGGCGGAGGTGCAGGGGGTATAATCGCACCCCCAAAAGTTTTGGTTTGTCGAAAATCTGGGAAAAATCCCAGAAAATCTGGGAAAAAATGACGCCAAACGTTTGCAGAAAAACACATGAGACCTTTTTTGGAGGCCACACCACAAAGGTTTTCATGATTTTGTTGGAGAAAATTTGTGGACAAACGGCGCACAAAAACATTTTGGGCAAGTTTGGGGAATGTCGAGCAAAAATCTTTCGCACCCACCCAAACATTTTGGCACCCAAAAATTTTTCTGCTCCCATGCCTATGGTTCCATTATTGGAGCCTGTTGTTGCTAAGCATACACAAGAAATTTGCCTATTTTTTGTCACGAATTTTGTGACAGCCAGGACATATAAAAAGACGCATACTAGTAAACCACTAGTACATTATTTGCATTTTGGTAGTAATTATTAATGTCCTAATCTGGACAGTTGTACAAACATTTGTAACAAACATCAAATAATATTTTGTCAATGTTTCCACCAACTTCAATCAAACCGTTTCCTTACTGGCCATTTTAATTAAACAATCTAAATTTCATTTAAGTCAAAACAATCTGTTCTTCTATTTCTGTGTACAAAGATCGATTATATCCGCATTTTGTAAAAACACACAAACAGATTACCCTCGGGACTCTGTACGATGCTTTGGTGACAATTAACCACGTAACCACTTCATTTGAACAAAACTCCAATTCCACACCATTTTCTGAAGCCAGGTAAGTCGAACTTTCACCTGGTAAAACAAATTCGTAATCGATTCATCAATTTTCCAAATTGTGATTTTGCGATAATTGTGTTGTGAAACGTTTTCATTTCCACACGCAAGGCGCTACACTTCAAATATGAATCGCAGTAACAAGAAATACACAAGTACATGAAAGAAGACGAGGATATATACGTGGCGGTGGCAGAGAGTGTACGATTGATGGTGATAATACATTTTCTTTGATGAAACACAAGCTTATACCGTAATACACACGCATGAATGACGCCATCATCATTTATAATATAGTATTGCGATTACTTCCAAGTACATCGATTTATAAAAAAATGCATGAGAAAGTGGGAGGCTGCGAAGGACCAGGGATTGTTTAGGCTGCAGACCTCCCAAGTACTAAGTTGGTAATAGTGTAAAGGGGACAGTGTATATCAGGCTTTTTGCCCTAGTTGTGAAATGTAATCTGTGCAATGCGTTTATATGGTTTATTGAAGTAGATTGCGTTGCAGGCAAGTCAAGCCGCCGGGAGAAAATGGTTTAAAGTTGGCACATTAGACATTTGTTGTTTTCACATATTTAAAAATACTCGTGAATGCTAGAGAGGAAATATGTCAGAGGTTATAAACTGTGGTGCAACACTGTAATGACGTCACCAGATTTAAGCAGGTGGGGAACAATTCGCGCAATCATGCTTTGCGGAAAAGAATTCGCTGTCAATGTATGTATGAGAACGGAAATTCGCAGTTCAATAGGCAAATTGTTTGCTTTGCATCTATAGACTAAAGGCATCCCTATACATGGATTTGATGTGACCAATTTTTGTGAATGCAACAAAAACCAAACGATGTAATATTTTAACGGAGATACTTCATCATTTGACAGTTTCAACTGTAACAGGGTTAAGTAATTAAATCAATCCACTTGGTTGATGTACAACAACAAATAAGAACACAAATTTTGTTTTTCGTAGCCGAGTAATACATATTTTTTATAATCTTCCGAAAAAAGTACCAAACACATTTATTTTTTATTGGTGAAAGAATTCTTGACCAGAAATAAAAATTGAACTTGTTTTATTTAATCTCCAATACAATTCATAGAGCATGAGTTTTTTTTAAGGCAAAAGCAAAAGTTGATTGAAGCATTCAATGCCTTAGCGGATCGAGTTATTTTACCTGCACGTTCTTCAAGCGTCAAACTAGTGACGTCTCAAATCACACTGCAGGTAAGTTCAAAACGTGTCAAAAATTTTCAAAGCCTCGGACAAGTCGTTTAGAAAGATTTTCGTACATAGAAATGTTTTTGCCCGTGATGAAGACAAATTGTTTCAAAATAATATCAAGTTCACATTTCCTTTCATAGTTATATGGAATGTTGAGTTTGGTCTGCACTGAAAAGTTTATTTCAAACGAACATTGACTTTTTTTCTTTTCTTCCCAATTATCTGAAGAATTTGCAGAAATGATGTAAGCCACAATCAAAGTAAATTGTAATAAACCTTCTTATTGTGCATGAGATTTTAGGTATTGTTTTAAGGACCAACGTCACTGGTGATTCGCGAACGTCATTATCACGATTTCACGTAATGTTGACTATGCACTACGAATTATGTGATTTGTTATGAACCAAACACTAAAAGTGTTTGTTCCTTTGAAAATGATTCACCTTTTTGAACAAATCAAGCATTGGTTTAATCACAGGCTAAAACGTCTGATTCGCATGCAATCTGTTATTGCGAACATAGGCTTAAAACCAAAATAATTAATCAACATAGGCTTAAAACTAAAAATATTAAACTTCTCTGTAATAAGACTAGAATCCTCATTAAACGCGAAATCAAATTGACTGAAGAAAATCAATCCGCGAACTGTATAAGAAAAGTAAATATCAATTATTCCTCTCATCCGATTACTGCAATCTCTTGAATTACTACTGGAAACCAAACAAAAATATTACGACCATTAACCCAAAAAGGAGCAACTGTCGATGATCATCCTGTAAAATGCAGTTTCTATGGATTCTTAGCTTCCATTTCAAAAACAAAAATATTACTACCATTAACCCCAAAAGGAACAACTGTCGGTGATCATCCTGTAAAATGCAATTTCGTCTATGGATTCTTAGCTTCCATTTCCAATTCTCCAACTAACAATAAACGTAATTTGCTACATTTCCAGTTCCTTGCGGATCAGCTAATGGGAGCGCTTTTGAAAGCAGAGTAATTACGCATTATAGCTGCTCTTGGGGGCCTCTTCATAAGCAGGGTACTTAAGCATTTCGGTGGCTTCTGGGGGCCTCTTCAAGAGAAAAGTACTTGCAGATGCTGTTGAGGGTCCTTTTGAAAACAGAATACTTGGACATCACAGCTTCCGCTTGGGGCCTCTTTGAAAGCAGAGTACTTCTTTATGATCTGCTTCGGAGCAGAATATACGAGTGAATAAAAGTTTTTCACCAAAAAATGAGGAAATTTTACACGCGGAACACCTCACGAGGAGCCCTACAGGGGTGGCCCAAAGCAAGTGCCTCGCACGAGCCGAGTGCTTTGCAGGGTTTGCCCAAGAAAGTTCTTCCCACGCCTTCGTTTATACACACCACTGGTCAAACAACCGACCTATCGCTCCTTGTTTCGTCTTTTTCAAACGTTGTCCGAAATCCATTGCGCAAGCATATTTATAAGTACTTTGAATATCGTAAGTACTTTATACCCACAAACTCTGGATTCCGAAAAAAAAAAACTTCTCCAACTTCATTGCTTGGTACTTGTCACTGTTTCCACCAAGCCTACTAATCTAATCTTTCTTCAAGCATAGTTTCCTTGACATGTCGACGCTTTGTGATCGTGTTGATCACGCGTTTTTAGACTTTGTTGCAACAGCTCGGAATTGTTGGGCCTCTCTTAAAGAAACCTTTTAGCCTCTATCTCTCTCTTGGTTTTCATGTCGTTCTACAAAATTTTCTTTCCCAACATAAATACACTAGTTATTGTGTTGATCGATATAAATCATATTGGTACAAACAGTAAGCTCTGTTTTCTTTTTTGTGATGTATCTATCTTGCTTCATTGAGCTAAGATTCCTGTTCACTTGCACAGACTACTAGCTCAAGAACTCTGCACGTTATGCCACTAGTATGAGTTTTATATTATTACTTTCAATCCCCCCAGAAACGCGTTTATGACCATACGTATCAATTATTACATCAACAATCTAATCACAGAAACGATTACCGTCTCTCTCATTGAATACTGCCCACCTCTCTGAAACAGATATGCTCTAAACACTTTAACTTACTGTTCCACCGCAGTCTCTCTTGCCATACTCAGTATGTACGCATACATCAAAAAACAGTGCCCAAACTTAACCATTTTCGTTGTTTAGTCAATTCCGTCAGTAGGGCGACGTGATCAACGGTCGACCTCCCGTGTCTACGCCCTGCTTGTTCCTGCGGGAGTAATGAGTCGATGTTTGGTTCGACACGAACGAGATGAGTTTCTCGATAATGGGGGCCACATAGGAGAGATATAGGGCGATACCTGTTTTCTTCCCCCAATGGGATTTCCAGATTAAGGATGGCAACTATTAGTGCTCCTTTCTCCAGATCCTGACCTCGCCCCACTCTCCTGATAACTTACATAACAAATAATTTACCGGCNTTCGATTATTATGGGAGCAGTATGCATAAAACTACTCTGAAGATGACAAACGAATGCAAGACAAAGCCCAACTCTCCNCCGCTGAACTAATATCAAGATATATTTAAAGTAAATTCTCTAACGATGTATTGACAGATCTAAACCTCACAAGCTTACATCCACGCAGAGAAACATCTTTGCTCAGTTGTTTCTCCAAATTAATTTTTGATATGGTGCCCTACAGTATTCTTGGCAGTTTGTTCTGTTGCAACCTCTCCGTTGGCGTTGCGTTGAATGTGCGATTCACCACGTGCGCGAAGAACAACACCCATAAATATGTGGCGTGAAGATGCAATAGCACAGTGATCTCGTCGGGTGATCTCTGTTGCTTCTTGCTGCCACAGTGTGAAGCTTTGCGCACGCGCCACTCAGGTTTTCCGATCGCAACAGTTCTGACCATTTACATTTTACAGAATTCGGTGCTTATGCTTTACGCCACATACTAAATGTTCCGATTCCTTTTTTAGAAAATCTTTTGCCTTTAACTTCTTTCCCTTGAGGCATCCAGCTTGTGTATTTCTCTCCCACTTGCAAACAAACCTTCCACCAACCACTCCATTTTCATACATTGCCTAAATTCCTATTATCACTTCTGAAAAACAGCTCCACATCCCGTTGAATATTACTCAAGATAATCATCGTGTTTGCGCATGCTGCGATACAGAGACCTAACAAAATATTTTCTTTCACTGCAGCGTTCACACCACTGCTCGTGCAAACTTCACAACGGCTTTCGTGAAATAACCGCCAAATGCGGCCTTGCTGAAAGCCTTCAGCATTTGGACCACGTTGATCTGTTTTGTTTCTTGTTTTATACTTGTTTGTGCTCGTTCTACCAGATCTGCCGATCCCAATTATAGATGCTAGTTCGGAGATGTTGACGACTTTCTGGAATCCACTAATACATTCGGATTGTAATCTTTTATGATCTTCTGTGCATTTTCTTTATTGTTGCAGTTAGTTTTCGTGTGTGAGTATTGATTTGTTAAGCTTGATATGACACAAAAATATTGCACCATTCAGGCTAATGATTGTGGTTGCATAACTATATAAAAAAATAAATAACTTAATTAATTTATTAATTAAAGGTCTTTGGGATAATCATTAATTGATTAAAAGATCTTTCGGCCAATTAATAATTAATAATTTAATTAATGAAAACAATAATAAAATTATCTCACGAAAACAACCAATAATGACGTTTGTTGCTAGGTTACTACATTCAACATTATCGTTACTTGCAAATTCTGACGATAACAATTCTTTCAGGTTACAGAACCATACCAAGCGAATGGTAAATATGAGTCTGTTGAGTTTGACAAGTCTGGGACAGACACTGCTCGCCAGGCATTTGCTGCCATGGTTCCTGGCGCCTTGTTCGATGAAGCGAAGAAAGCTGGGCAGCTACGCAGGAAACGTGCTGCGTCCAATGACGAAACGCCAATGAGAGTGTCCATAGCTCTTCACAACAGCTCAACATTGTTTCCAGCAAAGGAAAATGCCCCTGTTGTAAGTCCAGTAGGTTGCACAACCGAAACTGTGCAAATGAAAAGATAATAATCTCTCACATTATCTGACAATTCAAAGTTTTCCAAATAACAAAAATGAGTTTATCTTACCAAAGCTGTTCTTATTTGTTTTTTTTCCTTAGTTTGCGTTGCATGAGTTTGCTATAGATGTGCTTTGGATTTATAACATATTTAGAAATTTCTTCATGAAACACAAATCTACATCATTTGTTCTTACCAAAAAACTCGAAAAAAAACAAGGAATAAAAAAAGGATTGTCAGACTGCATAAACCAGTGCCAAGAGCTTCACAGTTTGTTTCATATGCGATTAAATGTATATGCTAGGGCCCTATAATGAAATGGAAACTGTCATTTTCACAAGCGCACAGAGCTTGCATCTACAGTAGCTAAAAGCTTTGTTCAATGCATCAGGCAGAATTCATTCTAGTAGTCATGGTCTTATAACATTAGGTCCATCAAACAGAATCATTGTCTTGATAATTTGAAAACGTCTTTGAGCTTAATGCTAAAAAAAGAACTTTTTTGCGAAAGTATTATTTGACTATTTTCTTTCCTGAAAAATGTTTTCAAAACGATTTCTGCGTGACAGTTTGGACGCCAGCTCCCCCAAAAAAACAATGTCTTAGGCAAGTGTCTGCGCGACGGCTACTGCCTAAAAAGATTTTTCAATGTGAACATTATTTCTACAGAAAATATGTTGAACACACTGTTCGCCGTGACACGGGCAACTGAAAGTTTACTTACAAATGTTGTCTTCGCAAACCTAAACTTTTTTAACGGAACAGTCAAAACTCAAGAATTGCCGTGTTGCTTTTATAAAATGGAAATAATTCAAACTAACAATAAGTCTGCTAACAAAAAGAAAAACTCACATCAAAACAGGCCCGTAGCCAGATTTTGAGGTTTCAAAGGGCAAAAATACATTTATAGGGAGGCACGATTTTTGTTTTTATTATATTTTTAAAAAACATTTTTCTGGGAACAAGAAAATTCGGGGTGCACAAAAAAATTGGGGGGGCAATTCCCCCAAATCCCCCCCACCCGTTGCTACGGGCTTGCATCGAAGTGAACGTCTGCAAACTGCGGAAATGGATACGTTGGTAATTATTTTTTGGTTTCGTGGATAAATGATAAAGAAAATTGCTGTTACTTTATCGTTTGACAAATGCAGTAAACGTTTTACCTGACATCTAAACAGAGTTATTTACTTCCTCAAGCTTCCAGTTTTAAACCACAGACAATGAATCAGCGGCTGTAAATACAAAATATACAATGTGCGAGAAACAAAGTAAATTTATATATTTAGGTGATTTCGGTGCATTTAAGAGGTCATCAGCCTAATTCGACAACAAACGGAATTGACCTCTACTTCACCCATATTAACGCAAAACAAGGGCGTGTGCCTTTTAACAACGGTTCTCTCAAGGTGGGTGAAAATGATATAAAATGTTTTAAAAAGTTTTGGTTGCTTTCAGCGAAGAAAGTTTATTCATAACATCTAAGAACAACCGAAGTTTGAAGGAAGCAGAAAACACGCGTCTGAAGCAAATTGCTCTTCTGTTAACACGTACAAAAAATTGTGAAGCTGCTTTTGGATAGCCCAGGCAGTGATTAAACCTTTTAGAGTGTGGTGTTGGTGTGATGGAATTTGTGTTCACCTGCTGTACAAAATATATTGATATTCGTTTCAAGCAATAGTACTAATTTACATCAAGCCGTTGTTAATCACCATCGATTCCTAAGTCAACACTATATTTGTTGGCGTGTTTCGCATTGTTCTGTTTTTATGAAACAATTTTGGCAAACTTGCAAATTTGCGAAGTTATGTTTTTCATATGAATTTCAAAATAGATCATCCATACGCTGCATACTCTTTGAAATATTAACTTTTTCAAACTTTGAAAGCAATAATCCTTTTTTTATTTCAGGAGACTGTAACCAAAACACAATGCAGTGTGTATGTGAATTCAAAAGGACAGTGGGTCACAAACGGATGTGCTCTTGTGGCAGGGAGTTCTCCACCAAGATGTACTTGCTTCAAATTCGCCAGCTTCTCCATGATTGTCGTGAGTATAGTTTAATTGGTGGGGCCGTCCCGTAAAAATATGTTCTTGCAACAATTATCATTTGATTTTTTCATGTTTTTCACTCAGGCATATATCTGCTAACATTACTAAAGGCGCGGTTTGTAAAGGCCTCCAAAGAACGTCAAATAATTCTGCAAAATTTCACAGAATTTTATTATATTTTTTACAAATACTGATTTCCACTGACAACATTAAGTCACAGAGAAAAATCCCAATTAAGTTTTGAGGAAAAGTTGCCAATGTTGCAGCAACACATTTTACGAAAAAGGTAAATTAAAAAGAGTGCATCACATTTTTGTGATACCATGTTGTACACCAGGGTTCTTGTAAGAAGTGTTCCATGAAGCAACTGCGTATGTGACACCAAAACAAAACAATCATATTTTAATATAAAAATTGTGGTGAAACTACCGACTTATACGCAACAACCTTTTAATGAATATGTGCATTTTAAACAGTTTAGTATGCAAAATATAAGCAAGATTTTTTATATCAATGACATAAAGAGCAGGAGCAGGTTTTGGGGAAGAGTCTAGACAAATTAATGCACGTTTGGAAGATTATGAAAACTTTTCTGTGTACAGTTCGTAGATTAAGGTAAATAGCTTCCACGAAGGAGATGCACTGGAATCTATAAGGAAAGGGAATTCAGCAAATCGTTTCATGGAACTTTTTGACATACTTAATCTTGAAATCTACAAGCAACGTGTTAACATTTATTTTCGATAAAGATTAAGTCCTTTAAGGAAAACATTTAAAAGATATTTCGATGCAATACACTGCTTTTTGTTTATCAACTTTTCAACGCACAAGTTAGCTTCATGAAATTCGTTGAATGTTGATGTCAGACATACCGGTACGCTTGTTACAATATGCTGGGATCAAGAGGACACGTCACGGATTACTGCATCTTTATAATCATCCTGAAACCTATTAAACTGTTTAACATATCCAGTAAAAATATAAAAAATTTCCTCCCAAGCAAAACGTGATATGTGCAAACTACATGGTATGTGAAAAAAGTGAAATTTGAACGTATTGGTTGTGACGTACAGCAGAATGAATCCTTTGAATGTTGTGGGATAACTGGCAAGTCTCTGAAAGTTGTCGGATAACTGGCAAGTCAAGTCAATTCAAGCCCCACGGCCCGTTGAATATTCCCAAAAACAATTGTGTTTGTGTAGAGGGGAATATAGAGACGGAACTACACATATTCGTTCACTGCAACGTTCATTGCACAGCACGAACAGCACATTGTAATGACGGTCATGAATTTCTGACCAAATTCAGATTTGCTGAACATTTGGAGTGTTGGGGCCATGTCGATATGTCGCCATTATTACTATTTGGTGCACCTAATGCATCGATCCCCTATTTCAGTCTTATTTCAGTTGGCCCTTTTCAGTGCTGCTGATGCATGCCTGAAGTCCTGTAAATATTCTGGTTGCACTTTGAATACAATTTGCTTGTAATTTATGCTTTCAGTAGTTTTCTTGTGTTATGGTATTTTTCAAAGCTCGACATGACACAACAAAATTGTACCATTCAGTCTACCGCCTATAGCAAGATTTTCATTAAATAAATTTGGTATTTGTTAAATAAATTTGGTATCTTCTGTTATGCAATCAACAGCATGTTGGGCAAACAATAAACAAATCTATAACTATTTGGATGCCGCACCAATGTGCTTGGAATATACCACGTGAGACTGACTTCAAAGACCAAATGGTCTTATCGCAGCATGGCACAGTGTTTCATCGCATTCAGCTCAAACCAACTATTTGCGATTCCTGCACTGTTACTTCTTTAGAACAACCCAGTTTCGGTTCATCGGCACCATTATGATATGCAGGGCAGAAAAATGGCTTAAGAAACTGACCACACACGCATGGGCGTCCGAAGAAATTTTTCCAGGAGGGGGCAAAGTCGACATTTTGCTTACCCTCTTCAGGTTGTTGACGATGCAACGCAAATTGACTTATGCAAAAAAGAAAATGTCCAATGTTACGGCAGCAGTTGCATACAGTGCTTTCCTTGTAAGAAAGCTTTATACCAAGCAAATGTTTGTTTTAGTGAGCATGGATATTTTAAGACTGATTTAGCAGAGTTCTAAATGAATTACAAGCTTTGTGAATTTTTAGTGTAAAATCCTATGAAAATACGAACAACTACTGTACACATTTAATTCAAATAGCTTCTCGTTTTCGTGCTTTTCCAATGTTTTGGAATGTTGCAAGTGCGCGAAATGTGATTTCACTGCGCGGATGGTCTGGTGGTTCTGCGCATTTGCGCACCTTTAGAGGAACATTGATTGCAGAAAATGCGCTTTGTTGGCAGCAATGCTTCTTTTTCACTCATGCTTCTTTACACATAGTATAAACCAGGGGTAGGCAAACGTGTTCAGTGGAAGAGTCATTTGCAGAAAATCAAACACACCAGCGAGTGGCAAAACTAGTTTGTAGTGTCAATACAAATACTGTAAAGAATGTATGTTTTACATTGAACGATGTACAGCAATTGTCGGTATGAAGTTTTTGTTTGATTTTTTAAACCCCGAAAACCTTGACAGTATGTTGCTGAAGCTGTGCGAATTAATTCTCCCAAGTGTTTTTTTTCAGGGCTGCGCGGTTGTCTTATTTTGCGAACTTCATTACAGAGAAAACAAGTTCACAGCAGCATGTTGTGCTATACACAAAAATGAGTTCTACACTGGTATTTTAAATTCTGGGTATTCACTTTCTGAAACTTGTCGCTAAAAATTAAGTGTAGAGTAGCATTGACTAAATACTTTTCACCCAGATTGTCTTGGATTTCGGTCAGTTCTTTTTCTGCAGCAGACAAGTTTCTAACAAACGGTTAGCCAACTAAACAGCCATCACTGATACATTAACACTGAATGGATCTACAAGGAGTGCAGAGAATGGTTTTAACTTTTGTAAATGGTCACATCTGGCTCGGAACTCCTCCAGTAGTCTTGCAATATATTTTTGTATTCGTCCACTCTGTGATCTGCAAATGCCTCTTCGCGAAACACACTGGTTCTCATTCCGACATTGGGAAAATGACAGAATGCTTTTGACAGTATGTATCTTTGAAAAATTTTAATTTTCTTCTGGGACAAAAATTAGCCTAACTTAGCTATTGCAAGAATTAACCCAAATAATCAGAAATAAACTCCTGATTTCAAGTTTTCCAGACTTAGTCCCAATTTCCAGGGGGGATAAATGCCCGTTTTGTCCCCCCCCTGCGGACGCCCGTGCACACAAGTGAATGTTCAAAGCGTGATCCTCCCTTGTGCAAAATAATTCTCGTCCTCCTTGCGATTTTCACTGATTTTTCCCATTCCGCTTTGCCAATTTTTTGATTCTTTTTCTTACCACATGTGTAGTTTTGTTTTTGTTTGTTTCTTTTCTTGCCACGCATGCAAATTCAATTGACGATTTTTGTGCCTCCCTGCCTAACATTTAACAGTTGAAGGCCTCCATGAATTGCGTCTGTCAATTACACGAGCTCAGGACAGCCTTTCTGCAATACGTGTTCCGCTTTGTGTTGAAAAACCGCCGGGTTTCTCGCAAGTAACTATGATGTCGTAAATGTAATTCCCTTGTCCTGTAATGGGCGTAAAATAGATTTTAGTGAAAGCAGTTGTTTGAGAACGGCCTAATTGCACGTTTTTTGTGCTTCAACTTGTGTTTTAATCTGTTCAGTTGTGAGTTTATTCGTTTCCTGAGCCCGTGCTTTGTTCCTTCATTATTTCATCTGAAAGCATTGCTTTGCAGATTTCAGGGCTGCAGTTGTTTGCAGTTGCGTGAAATCGACTTCCTATTAAAAAATTGCTGTTAGATTGAAATGCGTCACCATTGTGAAGAGTGTTGTTAGAGCACGGATGTGTTCAAATCCAAATGATTGCAATGTTATGAACAAAAGCTCAGTCGACTGATTTTTCGAAAGAGTGCTGAAAACTTTGTGCTTTAAATTTTTTTCGTGAATTTTTCATACAAGCTTTGAATCTGACTTGTTTATTCCAATTAAATCGTTTAAAACTTTTGCTTTTTTTACAGAGCACTGCAGTCTTACCTTCGGCATTTACCCTTGGAATTGTGAGTTACGTGGGATGCTCTCTTTCCATCATTGGACTTGTTATCACAATATGGGTTTACACTGCAGTGTGGTACGACTGAACGTCCATTTATAATATAATTTAACATAAACCGACGAATTATTATTAGTCCTCATTTTTGGTATCATATGTCAATACTAGTCCTTATAATGAAGCGAAAAAGCAAAGGAAAAAGCACAAAGTTCGTGCACATGGTTCTAATTTTACTGATGATTCTGATTAAATGTTTTTTTGATCATTTCAAAGTGAACAATAAATATTTAAAGCATTCTGTTGCAGTAACGGTTGCATCATCACACAAGTATCTTATGAGTGCTCAAAACACAACTCAAAATTATTTCTAAATGTCTCGTGTAAAAAAACAATAAAGATTTGTGAGAAAATCACAAAGATTTCGGTCTAAGATTTTGATTGGTATCGTCAGGATTTAGCCTGTAATCACATTTTTATCACAATAATAATATCTTGCATTCAGGGAGTTACGACGAAGACAGCCGACCACTTTCCTGCTCAACATATGTTTCAATTTACTCTTGGCAAACTTGGTATTTGTCCTAGGTGCAGGGCAAACAAGTGAAACTAACATTTGTTATTTAGTGACTGCTCTGATGCATTTCTTCTTACTTGCCGCTTGGTTCTGGATGAGTGCAAATGCATATAATATGTGCAGGGCACTAACTGATGTAAGTTTGTTTTCAATGATACATCTGTTCCGTAAAATATTACGTTATGTTGCTGAGAATTTTATGATCGCTTCAATGACAGACACACCTTTTATTGTGTTTTTGAGTGAACGTATTTAATTTCATTTTCAACTGACACAGCGCAACATAGTAGAGCAAACTATGTGAGAGTTTTAATGCTATACATTATCTATTCAGCTCATACGCAAATTATAATATCATGAAACTGTTGAAATTAGAAGCAGTGCTTTGTTTTAAAACTAGTTAATGATGACATTTAATGCAAATAAATTTAATCATCATGGCGCTATGCTTCTACTTCAACAAACGGTAACTTTATTTCGTAATTATAAAGCGGAAGCCCACTTTGACATACTGTAGACGCATTTGTTTCGCATTTTTGGTACTTGCAATGAACATGCAATCCATGAACATCTTAACCACGGAGAAACTTTTTCAAAACGTTTCACTTTTGTGGGACAAAATAGAAAAGTGAAACAAGCCTTTCGTCCTGTGACATCATTTGCTTCTTCAGATGTTTTGTTCCACAATCAATTATTATAGAGACTTCAAGCGAGTATATAACCCTACTCATACAACTCTCTAGGTAAAACTTGGTTAGCTTGTTTTTCAATTGACTCTTACAGAATGAGGATATTCTAGCTCTCAATATTCTTTTTTGAAATTAAAAATTTGTATTTCTATTGAGATAAACCTTACAGCAAAAACCGACATTTTTCACAGCGCAGACTTATTGCATTTACCAACCTACAGACACGCTTTCGTGGATATAGGTTTGCACAAACAATTTTGTTAAGGATTTGCAAGAAATGGTATTCAGTCAGTGGTGTGTTTAAGGTGAGGCGATCGGGGCACTTGCCTCGAGCTCCCCTTTTTAGGTCACCCCACAAGGTTTTTCACCCTTGAATATTCCTCATTTTTGGTGAAAAGCTTGTTACCGATTCTACGATATTTTCCAAACCACATCATAATGAAGTGCTCTGCCTTCAAGAGGGCCCCAACAGGGACTGTAATGGGTAAGTAGGCTACTCTGCTTTCAAATGGCCCCCCAACAACAACTGTAATGTGCAGATGCGCTGGTTTCAAAAGGGCGCCCAATAGCAACTACAGTGTGTAAGTACTCTGCTTTCAAAGGGGCCCACATGTAGCAATTCTAATGTGTAAGTACTACGCTTTGAAAGAGGGCTCCAATAGCAAATGTTTAAGTACCTTTCTTTCACAGGGGCCCATCAACAATTGTGATTTATAAGTACTTGGCTTTCAGAGTGGTACCCAACAGCAATTGGAATGTGTAAATACCTTGCTTTCAAAGGGTCAAAGGCAACGGTACCGTATTAGCACTTTATTTTCAAAGGGCCCAAAGGCAACAGTAATGTATTAGCACTTTGCTTTCAAAGGGACCCCCAACAGCAACCGTAATGTGTAAGCACTTTGCTTTCAAATGTGCCCCCATCAGCAACTGCAATGTGTAAATGCTCTGCTTTCAAAGGGGCACCCAATCGCCATTCGCCAATGTAATGTGCACGTAACTTACTATGTTTTCACGTGGACACGACCAGCATCTCTAATGTTTAAATAAGGAAACACTTCAACCCAACTTCAATACCTTTTAGAAAGACTGTGGGTTAAAATTTGTTCCAAAATGTTCTGAAAGGACATTGTCAAGTAAGAGCAGAAATTTAAACCAAATGATAATCTTTTTAACTGTCAGAGAATGAAGCTCTCACAGTACACCGTAATGTGGACGTTTGGTGCATATGGAATCTCAAAAGTCTAGTTGTTTTCAAACACAGACTTGTTTTATTCTTTAATACGGCGTTTTTTACACTGGTAAGTTTTTCAAACACTAAATAGAACTCGCCATAGATTTCCCACCAATTTGCCGTGAAAACTAACACTAAACGTAACCACTATTCTAAACTTTAACACTGAAACTAGCTTTACACCATGCTCTAATCCAGGGTTTCTCAAATTTTTGATTCTGTTGCCCCCACTTCATTCCCGACACGTCGTTTTCGGCCGTCAAGCCTGATAAAGCAAAAACAAGGTAGTCAAATTAAAGAATTTTATAAAGTATTAAATAGCTAAACCAAGCCACTAAATAGCTTAAAAGAACAATTGTTTTACGGCGCTAGTATTAGGTTCAGAATTGTTGTGAAAATAACCACACTGTAGCCGGTCACATAGACGATCCAGAGTAAAAATTTAACGGAAAAATAGTTTTAGCAACATCCTCCAACGGTTAGCATAGTAAATTAAAATTCGAAAGAAACTAACAAGTCATAATAATTAGAGTCTACTGAAGCTAACTCAGTGATCGATTAGTGGTTGAGCATTTTCGCCCCCTTTGTGTGTTTTGCCCCTCTAGCTCCCCCTTTAGTTTTTTCGCCTCCTTGCTCCTCGAAATCGCCCCCAAGGGGGCGATTCCACCCACTTTGAGAAACACTGCTCTAACCATAAACCCTAATACGGCATAGAGAAATGCATAACGCCGTGTCCTGCATACCCCCTTTCTAGACTTGATCAAAAGGTCTTATCACGGTTAGCTGAGTATGATGACGTCATCAGAGGTCCCCGTTTTCAGCCTTGTCTCGGACCCCCAAGTCTAATCCACCACTGTGTTCAGCTCTTTCTACTCTTTGAAAATGTTTATGAACAAGTTCATGTCAGTAAACCTAAAACAACGAAATTTCAAAACTGTTTAACTACCGGTAACCTTGATTTAGATTTTACCTCAGAAAAATTCAAATAATAATTCCAAAGTGTGATTTCCTTCCAAAGACGGTGTATATAAAACTGTCGGTGTTGTTATTTGTAGATGGTGAGCATCGGCGAGAGGAAAATTCTGATACCAACCGTGGTGTGCTACGGCATTCCTTCAGTAATAGTTCTAGTCAATTCCACAGTGACTGTGTTTCATGTGGACAAACACCATAACACACCAGGTACTTGGTTCCTCGATTTCATGATGTTCTTCAGGAAGTAACTGATTTTTTACGTCAAAAAACAACAAGCAAGATTTGTGTGTTTTGCTTGCTTGGTGTAAAAATTTAGACTAAACTTTAGCAGTGAGCTCATAATCTGTTGTTACTAATGACGCTGAAGCCGTTGCTTTCAAGCAGCAAGCTTTGAAGAAATGGCAGTATCAAGCCCGTATACAGCAACATATTATCAAAAATGTGAAAGCACATAAATATATTTTCCGAGAATAACAACAATGAAAGCTTTAGGTAAGGGGTTCTCAGCCGGGAGTAAGTTCACCCCCTGGGGGTACATTTTATTTATCCTGGGGTAAATTTAATGATGGTGAAGTTACAATATTTGTTTTTTTCTACAGCGCTAGTGAGTACACAAAACACAGAGGGTAAATTTATGCTAGGAAGCTGGCAAAGGGTAAACGGGAGAAAAAAGGGTGAGCATCTCTGCAGGTGCTGACAGTAACCAAACACCGTAGTTTCAATTGAAACTGTGATTGTGTTGGAAATTTCAGAGCATGCAGCTCAACCCTGAATATGCGATTGCAGTATAAGGTTTTCTTAATCCACCGTTTCACGTATCTTATAACATCATAAGCTATTACTCCAAATGCATCCGGCAAGCGGCATGGTGTGCATTTCAGAATGAATGAAGTATTGAAGAAACCGCGTGTCCTTTGTAAATTGTGCATAACCGCCACGCGTTGTTCGTATACAAAAATCTGGTTCAACTGGCTTTCGACTGCTCGAGCATCCTTATCGACATAATCTTTTATGAAAACACGTCTGGATTTAATAGGGTTCCAAGTATATCTAAACTACTTCGGTGAAAATACAACGCTCTAACCACATTAAAACACGATTTTGCAAGAATCCAGACGTTATGTGTCTAGGCAACGCCTGGTTTTTCTTCCTCCTTCGTATTGTGTTCCTTACATGTGTGATGTGAATTTTGGAGCTTTGGTGCGAGGCAAAGGAGGGCGAAAAGTCACTGAATATTTGTATTGTTCCACAGTATTCGAAGTGATTTTCGTAGTTTCTTCATTATAAGACGCCACTGGTAGCTTTACATTCAATCAACCGATTGGCCAGTTCATGCTATTTGGTGCAAAATCCCAGGTCCTGACTCTATTGCATTAAAATTCTGAATGCAGGGTCCATAACAACATTAGGTCCAACTACGTATGCATGGTGCTATTACACACAGTGCCACGATGCAGGTCACGAGACCTATTTTAATGATTCGCAATCTGAGTTTCGAAGGATGAAAATCTCGTCTCAGTCTCGGCCTCAAACCTTTCGTCTTGAGACATTCGATGCTGATATGTTGAACCACCACTGCGATGGAGTTTGTTCAACAGCATTGCTGTTTTTAATCAGGCTTGCACAAGGAAATTGTTTCAAAATCCTTCGGTCTACTGCATTTGAGTGATGGTTATCATAATTTTTTGCAAGGAGCAGATATCCTTACTTCCAGTGACAACATACACAGCAGCTGTAGAAAATATGTTAAACTTATACTCACTTTTTTATATTACAGGTGATCCATTTTTTCAATCAGCCTATCGTTCCCGCAGCATGTGTTGGCTGCACGAAGAGTCCCTTCATTTCGGCTTCTTATTACCGGTCGGGGTCCTTGCTTTGTTTAATGTAGTTTGTTTCATTGCTATCATGAACAAAATATGTTGCAGAAAAAAGGTGGTAAGTGCTTTTGGAGTTCTCCCTTATCGCCTAACATTAACAAAGACGTACTGTTTTATGTTAAAGCTATAATTTCGCAGGTGCGGTCCACTGCCCAAAATCGCAGTAAAAAGGAGGATGTCTTTATTGGTCTTTCGATCTGCGTGGTAATGGGATTAGCTTGGGTTTTCGGATTTTTGATGATGGTCTCCGAGGAAATTACTTACAAAACAGCGATGTCGTGGCTTTTCAACCTTTTCAATTCCACGCAGGTGTGGTAGATAAAAATTTCACTGACTTTCGATCATTAAGGTGCTCGTATTATTTGGATTGTAAATTGCGCTTGAATCATTTTAGCCTTGTGAAAAGTTGGTTTTCGGAAGTTTGTTTTTCAAACAACGTGATCATGCAGAGCTTTACCAAAGGCTTCGTTTTCCATATCAAAGATTATGCTATTGCAGTCACAGTATCAAGATACCAAGTCAGCTGTTTCCACAAATTAGAAAAGCGACAAGCTACAAATTAATGATGAAAAACAGTAAGGGAAACACGTTTGAAAATCCTATCTGCTAGTCTTTTATTACTTCGTAACTGATCTAACGTCATTCTGGTACAGTTCTACGAAAATAGCGCTACAGAGCGTTTTCAAGTGGAGCACACTGGCGGTTAAACGATTTTCAAACTTGTGCTTAGGTTTAGAAAACATGCAAGCAGTCATTGAAAAACAAAACTACTAACTTTCCCATCCAATCTAGGAAAAAGCAAAATTACTAATTTTCCAGGCCAACTGTTTAGAAATAAAGTGCAGTTTTAAAGATTTCTTCTTATTCTTCTTGTTCAAAGATTTCTTCTTATTTCCGTGATACCTACATGTAACAAATTCAACATAGGCTTTGCTAACGAGTTTGTTGATACGCCGTTCTATCAAAACACATTTTTGGCGAGCGAAAATACGTTTCCAGAGAAAAATCCGCTGTAACACTATGCTTATTGCTCTTTCCGGTGATGCGTTCTTGCATTTTTGATTCCAGATAGACGTTCTGAATCCTTGTATTTGGATGGCATTGCTACTGGAATTGCATCGTTATTGAAGATGCATAATTAAGCAATGCCGAGTGCTAACTTTCGTCAAATCCATTGCTGCCGATTTTTCTGCTCTTCCTCTTTAGTTTTCCAACTGCCTGAAATAACTTATTTGTGTAATGTGGGTATAGCGGTTCAAAAACTCTTGTCACTTAAGACCTGCAAAACAACAGATAATTTCGCACGGACGAGTGTGGAATTGGTCATAAACAACAAAAATTTTGATTAGATTAAAATCGAAGATACCTCAAAGAACTACATACATCAAAATGTGCAAAAAAAGGAAAGAAAGAATCTTGTTACTCTGTCGCCACAATCTAACGTGTTTCATACAATAAGCTGCAATACACTTCAGATGTCTTAGTTTAATCCAAAAGAAAAACATTGTCCATATAGGTGGTTCTCAACATTTTTTGACCCAAGAACTATTTTTTTTTAATATCCGATGGACCACTTTGCTGTGCTGAAACCTCATGAAAACTAGTCGAAACTCTGTTGCACATAGTTCAGTGAAGAAAAGGGCGTATTCAGTCCAAGCCTTAATAAAAGAATACAGGATTTAAGGGAATATGTGTGGACAACTAAAAATTCCAGGTGGATTATTGTTGGTCCACTTGGACCAGGTTGAGAATCACTGGTCTAGATCTAATGCCAACTTTTTACGTTCTCATCCCATTCAGGCAATAGCGACACCACTAAGGTTAAGTTGAATTGTCTAAATTGTCTTAACTATGATTATATGCACTGTCTTCTATTGCAGTAATTATATTGTCCTTTAAATTCACAAAGGAGAATGAATATTTTCCTCATCAGACCTGGTTACCTCACTTAATTTATATGGATATATTACGTTAGATTGTTTAGAATAATGAATTTGATTGTTTTCATTTTTGTATTTCTGTTGTAAGTACTGTTATCAGCAGAAAATCCTTATTTCTGACTGAGGGAGTGGATAAATCATTTGCAATTCAATATAATGTAATTTCATCGTCATCTTGTTGTCACAGGGATTGTTCATATTCCTGATGAACTGCGTTCGCCAGAAGAAAGTGCGTGACATGTGGTGGAAACCATTGGTCACTTGTGTGACGTGCAAGCAGAATAAAGTCCGAAGCCGTGAAAATTCGACCGCTTTCACTGAAAGAATGAGCTTCATGGCAAGCAAAGAAACTGAGTAAACTGCACACGCGTAGAAAAGAAAGCTTAAATATGACCATGAATACTCAATAAACATGACGCTTCTTATTTGCAAACTTCAAAAGTGAAGGGACTAATGTTCACTACTGAGACCAAAAGTTTCTTTCAGAGTTTTGAATTGTCGTCAATAAATTCCAGGAAATCGACGTCCACCTGCCAAAAAAGTAGCTTTTGCGACACGCAAACCTTCTAAACTGTTGAGTGGAGTGTTTCGGTGTGAGTCAATCATTAAACAACCTATCTGACAGTTTTTGTGTGAAAAACATTTGCATCTGCCCTTGGCTATTACGTTGCAGTGTTGAACCATTTCATATCTGAATAGATCCACTAAGAGCGCTTGTATGGTGGCATATTTTCCATAATTGCCATTTGGAGTAACCGTAAAACGAACTGAGTTTATCGTATCCATTTGAAAAGTGTGTTGACGAATCTATGATTGCGGCAAGTATGGTTTCATTTCTTTTATATATGATATATTCTTATAGCTAATTGACCCACATGAACATATCGCATTTTTAGACTACATTAATCTAGTGTTGCTTGTGTGTTTCATCATTTCACCCGAAAGCTTTTGCTTGCAACTTACAGGATTGAAAATGCAGGATTGACGCGAAATCGATTTCCTAGTAAAACACACTGCGGGCCGATTTAGCTGCTTTACACTTTCGTGGTTCATTGTAACTGAAATGTGGATAAGTGCAGTCCAAATAACATCAATGTTATGAAACCATAACATGACAGGCAGACTCCTCGAAGGCTTCACTTCACTGCAAATTGAAATTAAGCAATGGTGTGCTGATCAAAGCATTAGAGTCTGTTCTTGAATGCAGTGCTCTAACGTATGTACCTTGTTTTGAAATCAATTTGTTATTTGAATTGTGTTATGTTTTATTCTGGAGAAGTATTTTCGAACTTTTTATGCTCTTTGATGATTTTATTGGAAAATGTTGCAAAAACACATTTCAGTTTTCGGGTTTCTTTATGCATTCTACTACATTTTTATCAAGTTCCATAAGATTAACATTTTGAAAGTATTGCATGCATAATGCTTTCAAACGTCAGAATGCTGTTTGCGATGGATGAACGCCATTGGGTTCCACACGATTGCTACTATGAAGCTGTTCTTGAGCTGAACAGCTATTATACCGATTTGAATACAATAGATCAAAAACAGCAGTTGCGGCACGTCCATACACATAAAAGTTGTGGTTTGTCTCTGAGTAAAGATGTTACGCTACTTAAAAAATATAAAAAATCATTACGTTGCGCTTGATGGCTGTGTTCTCTGCTCGGCTCGAAATCTGCGTTGTCGCTGTTACGCGACAATTCGTAGTCATTGTTCCCGGACATGTGGACAGCACAGCGGTTCAGGTTGAGACAGAGTTAAGATTGGGCGCTGAGTCTGGCATAAGTTCTGCCGCTATTTCGGTAGCTGAAACTAGCTATGTTTTCCGAACGTAACTAGGCACCAGTGCCATCTTTTGTAGGGTCACGATCTGCGAAAACCCTAAAACCTCCGACACTTCCTTCAGTTAAGTGGCCTGACATTGAGATTTACGAAGATTAATCTATGTTGTCGGAACTGCCTTTAGGCTTGCTTTGCTCTGCTAACTTTGGACGTTATAGTTTGAGAAGCAGATACTACTGCAGTATTTCGTTCGTTACTTGCCACACTTGAGATTACTGAGAGATCATTTGTATATGATCAGTTGTTATATTGAGTTGTGATCAGCGGTGTGGCCGGTAATTCCCTTTTCATTGTGCACTAGTTTGTGCGCAAGCTGCTGGTTCAATTTTAAACTACCTTGCTAAGCTTTGAGTTAACTCTGAGTTGTTTGATTAAGTTGAGCATGAGTAAGAAGTCTATATGTGAGTGTACGAGCGCGGCTAGCAGGAGTGATTCAAATCTTGAGCCCAACAAAGCATTAGATGACTCACGGGAGAATGGGAATTCCATGTGTAGTGCAGGTAACTCTATCTGAAGTTTAGTTTGTGATGAGGATGTACGTAATGCTAAAAGTGGTTCTGAAACTTTAATTCATCTCATGAAATGTTTTATTTCTGCCGAAAAAGCTGGATAATTCAGAAGTAGAATGATAATGGGATCACAAGCAACTACAGCCTCTACAGAAAGCGATTGTCTCAACGGTTCGACTGTGAAAGTGCGATGCCCTGACAAGAAGCAATCTATGCACGTCTCTTTGGAATAAGACTCTAGTGCAGGTGTCCCCAATCTTTTTACTCCTGAAACCCTAAAATACATTTTGTTCTGACCTCGTATCCCTTACAATTTGTAATCAAAGTCTATATTTCAAATGCTCGGAACGGAATTCAAAATTTTTATACGTAACAAAACACACACAAGAACAAGAATGGATGACACAGATTGACATTTGAATATACCATGTAAAAATTAGATCTTGATTGAAATATATACAAAATAATTAAATCAAAAGGTTTAATTCCAAACGTTTGCTATTGTATTTCAGTTCAATAGCATTTTTGATCTTGTTTCTTGCTTATTAGTCTTTCAAAACGTAGATCTATGTTGCCGATAGCAACGCGCATGTCTGTGAATTCAAGTGACTTCTAGATTTTGTTTCAATTGAAAAAGGAGCGCCAAATACTGAATCGTATATCTAACTTCATGTTGTCGCAAATATCACCAGCGCAGCTGGTACAGTTTCACAAAATTTCGGACCCACATCCGGATTAAAAAATTATGGAAAAGGAGCGGAGTCGGAGTGGATGAAGTCAGAGTCTGAATGTGTCATTTTTTTTCAGAAAAAAAAATGTGACTCCGGCCACCTCTGCCACCTAGGACAATTACCACGAAGGACAATCGCTACCCAGGACAACTGCCACCTAGGATAATGCGTTTTACATATCACATACAGTACAAGCTATCAAAATAAATTCGGTGTTTCGCGTTGCTGCACGTTCAGGAGTTCTCGCAACACGGCTGAAAACGTCTGTCCTGCGGTATTACTGCTTCAACATAGTGCAGCAAATGTGAGTTGCATTGTGGCTGTTGCTGCCATGTAACTCACATATCAGAAAAACACATCTATGCTAGAGAAGAACAGATCTTAGCTATTGGGATGATCGTGTTGGAAAAATAAGTTAGAACGTATATAAAAACTTGTAAATGAAACCACTGAGCACCTTCCACACGTGATGGCATGAACAGCAATTTTTTTAAGCGATTGTATTGTTATTAGCTAACATTTTTCGATACGATAAATATTACCATTGTTCACATGTCGCTATGCAGAATATTGAATGCTAGTTGAGGGCGTACGGCTTTGAACCCCGGTAATTGGTAATTAGGCATGCAGACACCTTGATCTGATTGCAATGGTACCTTTTAGTCTTAACATTAAGACTTGCTGTTTATACGTTGCTTGGGAAATAGAAAATCAAATTTGGGCAAGAATTTTTTGCATCCCCAAAAATATGCCCTCCCGTATATCTATGGTTGACAGTAATATAATAAGTTCCTCCACGCACTGAAATGCACGATAGATCAATCTTCCCATTTCTACGACTGTTTCTTAGCTTCGAACAGAACCTTTTACCACCACGATCGCGGTCTGACTAAATTTCAGAAACTGGTATGTGTCGTCATCAACATTTCCCATTACCCGACCATCAAAACCAACAACCCAGCTCATGATTCATTTGGGAAATATTGAATGCAGGCAAGAGGGCTTCTTAATTACCGTGGCGTACGGTGGTTATTGTTGATGGGTGTGTGGATTGCGCTGTTTGTGACGTCACACGTCAAATTCACGTTGCAAATCCAACGTTTTGGCGACGTTTTTTGACACAATGCATGTCATTATACACGCACCCTCTTTATTCAGTCTTGTACAACCTAATATGTCATTGTATTGACTTTCAACTATCACAGCTCCAACTCAAAATGCAGGTGCAAAATGCACTCAACGCTATGACCAAGCAATCACAACTGCAAAAATATCAGATTGCACGTTAAAACCAAGGAATAAAACACACTCAGCCCTATAACAGCGCAGTTTACAACTGCAAAAACAATCTGAACGAATATCTTTTTGAATACGTGCAGTCGAACCCAGAAGGTGTGCGCCTCGAATACTGCACACCCAGGATTGCTATAGATCGAAGCAACGAGGAAGTAACATACACTCAGCCCTGAAACAGCGCAGGTTACAACTGCGGAAATAAGCTGCGGTTCTGCGCGAATGTCTTGACAATTGCAAGGTTTCGAGCCCTGCAGGTGTGCGCTTGGAATGTCACGCACCCTGGTGTGTCAGACAGAAGCAACAGGGGAGTAAAATTCACTTAACCGTGAAACAGCGCAGCTCACAACTGCAGCAGCTGTTTGCGCAAATGTCTCTTCGAATACGAGAGCATCAAGTGCATACATATGGCATACACCTTCGGGCTGCAAAGTACATAAGTATCTTTATATCTTTTTTGTTACTTTACCTTGATTGTACGATCTGGAAAATGTCACGTCATGTTCAGTTTCACAGGGTGTGCGCCGCACATCTAGCACACCTGGAGTACTCTCCCCCCGCTAAATTATTGTTTAAAATATTGCTGGCTGAAAGTTGTCTGCTGTAGATGTCAACCAAACAAACTTGAACGTGAAATTAAGTACAAACTGGGGGGCCAAGCAGGGGAGCAGTCAAAAATCTGGGGGGCCATGGCCCACCCAGGCCCACCCCCTTAGAATCGCCACTGGAAGGATGAGGCACAGACATACTGCTGGATTTTCTTGTATAGTTTTTGCGACATATTGTGTGCACATTAATGGATAAAAGGCCAGTTAACCATTCTGCTATTCTGTCCCCTCTTTGCACGCTGCTTTTTCGAATAGTGTCCAGTCCTCTGGTCTCAGTGACTGCCTCCTCTGCTGACGGTTCTTCATCACACAGAAAGCAAATGCTCTCTTCATCCATGCTGACAGTTTTTACTTTGGAACAGTGTAGAAATAATCAATTCTCGAAATCCCCTGAAAAAACATGGAAAAAATCCTGGTTCTCTGACAGGTTTAAAAAATAAGTAAGTCAATACCTCTCCAACGTTTTAATTGAAATCCTGTTCACTAATGGTTGAATACAGTCTTTTGCAAAACTGCCCAACCTGAAAGTGAAACTAGGTCTCCACAATAGTGCTGCTTTTTTTCTTTGGCAAATACTTCGCAGAGATTTGCCTGAAAATGTAACTTTCTAACATTATAAACTCGCATCTTCAAAGTTTACGCTGTCTGTTTTTGCGTACGTTGCAAACAACGTTTCGACAAAACGTCAGGCCGCTGGCCTATTTTGAGAGACTGCGTGGCCTATTTTGAGAGACTGCGTAGTGAAATGAAAACTGAAAAACTTGAAATGAAAAAGCTGACAACCACCAAAAAGTCTCTCCTTAGGTCATCATATTTGATTGCTCTTCAAATATCCAAAACAAAAGAACCGTTTGCGATTGGTGAAGAGCTGATAAAACCTTGCAGTGTAGCTGCAAGTAAAGAAATTTTTGGTTCAAAGCAGCCCAAAAACTTGAAGATGTGCGTATTTCGAATGACACGGTTCAAAGGAGAATTGTAGACATGGCAAAGGATGTCGAAGACCAGGTTATAGAGGAGATCAAGAAATCGGTATATTTTGCTATTCAACTTACGAATCAACTCACATGAGTAACTGTGCCATTCTGCTTTGCTTCGTGAGATATAAAGAAGTTGATTTCGAGGAAGAATTTTATTGTTGCCTTAACTTACCTGGTAGGACCACCAGCTCAGAGATATTTAGGTCTCTTAATTAGTTCTTTCTTGAACATAGCTTGGACTGGGGCAAATGCACCGGAGTATGTACGGACGGAGCTGCAAATATGACTGGATGTTGTTCTGGTGTGATTGCAAAAAAAAAGAAGTTGCTCATAAAGAGATGTACGCTACTCACTGTATAATTAACCGAGAGCACTTGTCTGCAAAAAAATGTCGCCTGAATTAAACAAAGTATTGAATGGCCCTTTGAAGATTGTAAATGAAATTCGCAGTCGAGCTTTGAACTCCAGTTTTTTTACGGCGCTGTGTGAGAGCATGGATTCACAGCATCAGCATCTCCTTTTCCATGCAGAAGCAAGGTGGCTGTCGAGAGGGCGTGTTCTTTCGCGCCTTTTTGAACTCAAGGAAGATGCAAAACAGTTTCTGCAAGAGGCAAACTCTTTAACAGAACTTTTGTTAGATGAGATAAGGATGAGTAAACTTGCTTACTTAGCAGATATATTTGGCCGTTTGAACGATCTCAGTATTTCTCTTCAGGGGTTCAGTACTAACGTTTTTGGCTGAGAAGAAAAATGGATGCATTCAAAAAGAAACTGGCTCTCTTGGATAGTCGTATACAGAAGGGAGACTTAGAAATGTTTCCAAATTTGCACAACTGTTTGACAAGTGCTGATGTGAATAGGAAAGAGTTGTTATGTATCATAACTCTACACTTAAAGGAATTAGCTGAAAACTTTGATCGTTGTTTCCCTCCGCATGAGGATCCTAGGATAAGAAACCTGCGGATCAACAATCCCTTCACAGAAGATGTCCATTCATGCAATCGTAATTCCTGTGAAAAAGAATGCCTGATTGAATTGTGTTGCGACACTACTCTGTTGTCTGAGTATAAAATGCAACCACTGGCACAGTTTTAGATATCACTCAAAAGTGAATATCAATCTCTCAGTGAAAAAGCAGTCAATCTGTTNATGATATTTTCAANTACATACTTATGCGAGAAGAGCTTTTCAGCACTATCGCTAATCAAAACAAAACAGANAAATCGAATGGGCATCAGTGCGGCACTTCGTCTCTNCGAAACCAGGTTGCAGCCGCGATTATCTCGCATATTGTCAATGAAGCAGCAGCAAATTTTCCACTGATGTTTAAGTAAATTTGAATAACGCTTACGTGCATCTTATATCTCGTAATTTCACTACCGAATCACGTTTACAAGCTTACTGTTGTATTATCATAAAAAAGCTGTAGTAGAAAAACTGGTGTTGTAGCAAGCATGCGTTTGTTGATTGTGAGAGCATTCTAGTGGAAAATAAATATTTTTGCCAAAAGACGTAACTTACAGGCACAGAATTGGGGGAGACTCGACATGAAAACCAATGTGGTTTACTATTCACTGTTCCTTTTCTTTAAAATTTTATTGGTTGCTTCCATTTCTTGCTCGAACCACAAACGAAAGGTTACCCAATTTTAAAAAGTGGGAGGAAAATTTCCGATCTTCTCCCAAGAACCAAACACTATATAGAGATCTCCACCTTCATTTACGTCCCTGATTTTGTGATGTACATGTTCGCTCTGATGGTGTGTTTCCGCCTTGTCTGCTTTTAATTTCGGTTTTGTTTACTGCTAATAATAATCACGTTTTATGTAACCGGTCCGCAAATAATTTTTTTCAACTTCTACCGGGTAGCAAGCATAAAAAGGTTGAAAAACACTGCCCATGAACGACATTGCCCCTGAAATCATTCGACTAGGGTTGTTTCACAGCTGTGTAGAGCGTATTTTTCCTCGTAGCGTTTCCATCGATTTTCTTGAGATGGTGTCTGAGGTTGAGCAGACCACTTGGGCGTTTTTCGTGTCTGTAGTCAACGGGTTCCTGTGAGAGAACTTGTTGATGGACTTGTGGACGCACATCAGAAGATGGGTTGCAGGATGTCGCTGATAGTACACGTACTACATGATCAACTTGATAAATTGAAAGATAACATGAGCGTTTACCCAGGAGAACAAGGTGAATGATTTCACCAGGATGCCAGGTCTTTCGAGGAACGCTATAAAGGACACTACAATGAAAATATAATTGAAGACTACATTCGGAATCTTTCACGTAAACGTGAACTGACTTATGATCGCCAATCTCGAAAAAACATTTCTTTTTGCTTACCTTAAGATATGAATTTTGAGTGCTGTGAAGTGACGATATGTGTTCTGTAACAATTTTTTTCAAAAATCTGTATTAAATCAGGCCTTCAGGGCATGTATCTTGACCTTTTTCGGTTTCATTCACCCCTGCCATCGATTACTGCGTTCCCATTCACCCCACTGTGAATGCATGTCCCATGTGACAACAATACCCAAACTACTACATATACAATGTTATTGCTGAGTTTCATTTTTGTTCAAGATCCACATAAGCTAAGTACAGCAATCATTTAAAGACAGCCGAATCCCCATCAATTGCCAAGAAATGGGGAGCTGCGAAAGCAACAAGTGTAGTCATCCGATGTATTTTAACGACCAACGACACAGAACCTGAAAACTACAGGCTCAGTAGAATTAAACTCCAGACCTTTGCCTCTGCAGACACAATAACAAAACCACACAAAACGATAGGAAATTGTAAATATTTAAAACAGAAAGCCGTTTACTAATTACTGCACTGCACTCGAACTTTAGGGATCAACTTCTCAAACTGCAGATGAATTAATTCCTCCAATACCACCCTCAGCAACGTGTCAATGCATTTCAGCGCATTTTGCGTTTTAGTTTTCAGCTCGACCATGGGCTTCCGAAGGTTTTTTCCAAAGAGGGCCTACCATGAAAGTTCATTTCACCAACTCAAAATTATAAGACATTTTTCTACTAAAATATGAATAGAAAAATACCAATTTTCAAAATCCGTGAGGCTCAAAGACCCTTGACGACGTTCATGAGCTCGACCAAATACGAAAATCCTTTCTCCGACATGCATACGGTAGTCATGAGCAGCAGTTATTGCAAGGTATTAAATGCAATTTCCTTGAACTATACGGATTCAAACAAACCAACCCAAAGATCCTCATAATCATGTGCGTCCGCAGAAATTTTTCCAGGAGGTGCAACGTCGACATTTGCTGATCTTTTTCAGGTGGCTGACGGTGCCATCAACCCATTAATACCTGCTGCACCCTATAAGGGTGCATAAAGTTTTGAAGTATTTCTGAACTTTCTGCAATCGACATTGTTTCATTCATATGATGACGCAAAGTGATCTTGTATAGACTTGAATATAATGTAAACCAAACAACATTTATACACCTGTTGAAAAAGCTAGCTTGATGAGAAGAGCAAGCACCAGCAAATATGGTAATTTCAAAGAACACAGTTCGTGGGGAAGGGTTAAAATGTCATCCTGATTTTTTTTTACAAAACTTGTATGATGTGTGTTGTTTTAATTAGTAGGCAACAATTTGTCATCGACAATTTTGGAAATGTAACTCACATGCCCCGTAAGGGGCCATTTTGTTGTGCACCCTATTAGGGTGCAGTAGGCACGAACTGGTACATCTACATGCTGCAACTATAGCATCTACTGCTTTCGCTTTGGGCACATAACCGAATGTGATTTACCACTGGTGAAGACCTACAAATGCTAGAGGAGAGTTCTATTTCCACGGATATGAACACTAGAAATCAGTGGAGTTATTATCAAATATTAGAATGTCATGGTCCCCTGAGGCCTTCTGGCTGCGCCTATGGCATCAAAATAGCCTTTGAGCAAGAGCAAATTGTTCTGTGTTCAATTTCACACGTGACTATGAAGCATACACTAGCAATCAGTCTGTAGTTGCAACATATGAACATTTAGGTTTTCGTGCCTACTGCACCGTATTAGGGTGCATATGTGTCCTCGACCATATTAAGATAAACAAACAAAAAATTTTGGAAGTTTTGGCATTTATGCACTATTTGCTGTAAAACAACAACAAAAAATTAAAAACTCCACAAAATCAATATTTAGGTTTTAATGGGTTAAAATAGACGTTCACAAAACGCTTAAACGTTTCTACACCAACAAGTAAATACCTCATGAAAGCACGCGTTCCATTCGCATTCTTTTGAAATCTTATTCAAGTTGAGGTGTATACGAGTTTGCCACATGGGTGTTCTTCCTGTTATCTGTTGCTGCTTTTGCTGAATTGGCTCGTAAATATTGCTATCATTGTGAACTCCATACAACTGTGCCTGAACAGGACTTGAACTGTCAACTACGTCTGCCGTTCTCTCAATAGTCTGCGCTGGTCGAACTGAACTCATTTCTCAAATCTTTTGTCTGAATTTTTTTTTACAATTCGGATATCGGAAATGCTTTTTCTTTTCACAAACTGCCTAAAACCCATTCTCGCCAGAACTTTCTACAAATAAGTCATAATTTAAAAACAATGCAATCAACGGACAGACAAGCATGAGCGATGAAAACGCAAGAAAATGAGACACTCTCGCAAACCTGTTTGAAACAATGTGAAATTGACCCGTATATTGACATGACTATCCGACAATTACCTAAAATTATAACACCACGCAGGCGTAAAAAATTGAGCAATGAAATATGAAAACTCGCCACAGCAAAAATAGCTTTGCACTCAGTATTCACTCAGAAGTCAAAACTAAACCTTAACGATTAAGACTTATTCCCTCAAGCCTGCATAAATACATTCTCACAAGCCACGTGGTCTTATACTGTATGACAGTGTGGTCCAAGTGCAGGCCTGCGGGCTGCGGAAGCATTCAGGAAAAATCTTCAAATCTGAAATATGTTGAAAAGCGTGTGAGGTTACATTTGTCTCACTGCAATACTTGCGCTGTGTAATGCACAAATGCGCACGAACAACGCATAATATCCCTCTGTGTACCATTATGTTTTATTTATTTATTTTTCGAACAAATTTGAAAGTACGAGCCACCGCTAACACTTCGCTGGGGCACCTGTCTGAATAACGTCTGTGTTTTTTGGTGTCCCGTCGATCGTTGTCTTGAAGAGTACATCTGGCGCAATGAACCCAGTACCGCCGAATAAATCTTGATATCCAGTGGCGTAACTAGAGGTTTGAGCCAGGGGAGGGCGAAACTTAGCTGAATAGGAAGCCCACTGGCCAGCGTAGGGGGGGGCACTAGCCAAAACGCAGGAAAACGTTAAGGAATTTATAGTGAATCCGATTGTCGTGGATGTCAAAATTAGTTTTAAATACCCGAAAACACCACGAAAAATGCAAAAAATCAACAATGTACTGAAAACGAAAAGATTACTAATTATAAAAACACAAGCAAAAGGGAGCCTAACTGTACATTTATCTTGCCAATGGACGGCTTTCGTCCATGCCCCCCGTCAGTTACGCCCCTGTGTCTATATATCCGCTACATGCGGCCTTCTCCATGTAGCCTTCCAGCCAAATTAATTATCCATCCATGCAATAGGTAATTTTAATTAGAACAAACATAACATCTTCAAGAAACATGTACAATACAAATGGTGTTAGAGACTGCAGACAACTTCTGGAAATTAGTTAATAACGATAGATTTCCCTAACTCAAAGATTTGGCACTGAAAATGCACTCCATGTTTGGAAACACATACGTGTATGAGAGTATATTTTCTACGATGAAGCAACTCAGATCTAATAACAGAAACCGAATGGCAGACGAAACACTGGACGACAGTCTCCTACTTGCACCACTAACACATATATTTATAAAGGAACGATAGTGTCAGAGAAGCCTCGACCACGGGCACCCGCTGATATTTGTAAGTAATTGCTAATTGCTATTGTGTACAAATTTCCATGAAGCTCTCACGTTATCTTCCCTTTTTTAGTTTTAAATATTGTGCTTCTGTTCTTTTATACATCATTTTATTGGAAGTGGCCCGCGAGTTCTCACGATTTTTCAAAATGGCCCGTAGATCTAAAGTATTTGGATCACGCTGCTGTATGAGAAGGAGCCTGTAAAATCGTAGTTTGATCAAGCTATTTACTCAGACACATTTTTCACACTCACACTAGCAATGTCTGGATTTTTTAAACTAGTGAAAACAATGCTACAGATTCACGCATGATTCTTTTTACACAATATAAAACTACGTGTCTTACGCTATCAGCAGTCACTGTCTCGCTGCATTACCTGTCAAAGATGTCTGAGTTCAACAGCTGCTTGCGGCAAAACGCCTAGCGATCGTAACTTGAAGCGAACCTTTGAAGATTCGTTGCCATGTTGTTGTTACGCAATAAAGACCAACAGTAGAACAATACGCTCGCATGTTTCGCAACCTGCTTCCGCAGGCAAATGAGTGAACTGCAAGCTCATCACTGGAATGACACAAGAACAGTCAACCTGGCTCTTGTGCAGTGTGAATGTCATATCGGAAAATAAACTGTTATTGCTAGAATATCAATTAATCGGAATTAAGCTGATGACTTCAGATTTTTTATGAATTTTTGGTTCTTGGATCCCAATTTCCAGGAGGGGCCAAATTCTCGTTTTGCCCCCCCTGCGGACGCCCATGCTCATAATAGAGCAGCAGTTCCCAACCGGGTGTTCCCGGCAGGCCCTCAACCAGAGTGGGCACAATCAGGCAATTGCTCTCCCCCGAAATTTTCACAAACGTATGTATTTGTTAGGTGCAGCAACAAGTTACCAGAGATGAGCAGACTGTGAAATTTTTCAGTCCAAGTCCAGTCCTGATCCGATAAAATTGAATCCGATCCAGTCCTGATCCGCAAAATTTTTGAAAATCATCAGTCCCATCCAGTCCTGATCCGCAAATGTAAAATCATGTATTTTAATTTGCCTCATGAGGCAAAAGAACTACTGGAGCTATTTTGCCTTTAGCCAAATATCATTGGTTGAAGGCAATATACTTCCAGCAGTGCTTTTGTCACATGAGGCAAAGTAGGCACAGCCTTTTGACATTTCCAAAATTTTACAAGGAAGTGTCTATTAGACATCAGAGGCAAAAGCAGTGCTGGAGTTATTTTGCCATTAGGAGTTATTTTGCCATTTTCGATTGCTTGGATTGGTCACGTGACGAGGACGGATACACTTGGATTAGCATAAGGTCCTTGTTACATGACCTAAAACCCTAAACCGACACCCAAAACTTACCTAAACCCAAAACCTAAACCCAAAACCTAAACCCAAAACCTAAACCCAAAACCTAAACCCAAAACCTAAACCCAAAACCTAAACCCAAAACCTA